>ENA-OZGS01000048-OZGS01000048.1-human-gut-metagenome-genome-assembly--contig:-NODE-48-length-57254-cov-14.636287_pt1 | contig 57254 bp, 44 predicted proteins | sample MGYA00245121_ERZ653667 | MGnify/ENA primary metagenome ERZ653667 (study PRJEB26926, sample SAMN06165248) | human gut metagenome | biome: ENVO:00009003; feature: ENVO:2100002; material: ENVO:00002003...
TCGTGTCGGCGCACATTTTGCCGTTCTCATCAAGAATAACTGCCTTCGTGTAGGTAGAACCTACGTCGCATCCGCCAAAGTATTTCATAGTATTTACTTCCTCCTGAATGTTTTTTTATGTCCGATATACGTTCAAATGATCCGAATTACCAGGTGACCTCGTCATCGATGTCAATGAGCGTCGGGTCGACCGGCTCCGCGTGCATGACGTTGACCATGTAGTTGTTCACACGGCCGCGCATGTCCTTACGGGAAACGGTACGCGGATCCATCAGGTCGTGCTCGACCCAGATCAGGTGGATACCGAGCTCACGAGCCTGATCGTCGAACAGGCCCTGCAGGCCGGCCATCGTCTTGCAGCAGACGTGCTGATACATGATAACAACGTTCGCGTTGAAGTTCTCGCACTGTCTCCACAGCTCGCCCAGAACGTGATCGTGGCCGCCGTTGGTGTGGCGACGCATGACCATGCGCTCGTACAGACGGCAGAGGTCGTTGATGGCCTCTTCCTTGTCGGTGGTGTTGAGCATCTTGGTCATATTCAGCGCTTCCATCTCGGTCAGCGCGTAGATGCCCCAGCAGTTGGCCAGCCAGTTGGAGAAGTTGGCGTAGAAGTGGGCCGGGCAGCTCCAGATGAGCGCACGGTACTTCTCATAGCCGCCGACGTAAGCGGGCAGCTTCTTCTCGTAGGTCTCCATCATGGTCTTGCAGATCTTGCGCTGCGTCTTCAGACCTTCGGGGAACAGGCCGCCGTCCATCTCGTAGTTCCACTTACGGAACAGCTCGAAGGAGGAACCGACCAGCTGCGGATAATGGGTCTTGTTGATCTCCCACTTCTCCATCTCGAGTCTGGTGCACTCGTTCATCTTCTCCATGGTGGCGAAGTAAGTGTCCCAGTTCCAGGTCTCGCCGGTGAGACCCTCGACCCAGTGGATGCAGTCCTTCATGTCGGCAGCCGCCATCTCGGTGGTGTCTTCGTCGTCGTAACGGACGGGCATGCACAGCGGGTAGCTCGGCATGAACTTGCTGAAGCGGCGATCCTGGAAGGACGTCGCCATGACGGAACCGTCGCACGGCATGGAGGAGGCGATGAAGCCCTGGCCGCACATCGGGTACTCGTCCTTGACCGCGCAGCCGCACTCAGCCGTCGGCAGCGGGCAGGTATCGGACGGAAGGCCGTAGCTCTCGATGGCGTCGATGTACGGGATGAGGGTCAGCTGGTCCATTTCGGAGACCATGAAGACCGGGATCATCTGGTACGGGATGCCGAGCAGGTTCGGGAAGCCGGCCATCATCTGCGCCATCGTCATTTCGTCGAACATGATGATGCGCTTGTTGATCTTCTGGTTGCCGCCGATCTTCGCGTCCGCCATGATGAGGTTGGCGATCAGATCCTCGGCCCAGTGGGTAATGGCGACCCACATATCAAAGTCAGCCTGCAGCAGCTTGCCGCGGCGGCCGAACACGCTGCGGTCGACCACAGCCGGGGTAGCCAGGTAGGAAGCGAACCAGTGGTACTCGAACACGGCCAGCATAATGGACACGGGGTCCTTCATGACCATGTTGAGCATGCCGCCCCAGATCTTCAGCCAGCCGACAAAGTCGTAGCCGACGCTCTTGAGGCCCTTCCACTCACGGCGGGCAAACGCGATGGCGTCTTTCTTATACAGGTAACCGAGGTGACGGTCGCCGTTCATGAGCCAATCGATCTTGGCGCTGGTGTCCATGGCGGCGAATTCCTTGAACTCGGCCGTGATGCGGTCCTTATCGCGCTGGAGGCTCAGTTTGGTCTTCGCTGCGACCTGGGACCAGTCGATATCCTGGATCATGCCCTTCCAGACCTTCAGGTCGGAGGGGACATTTTTCTTCATCCATGCAATGTTACTTTTCAGCATTTATTTGTCCTCCTTCGCAGCCTTATGAATCTGCTTGATCTCAAGACTCTCGACAAAGGCCTGCAGTCTCGTGCGGAGCTGACCGGAGGAGCGAGCCATGTACGGGCGATCAATGGACAGGACCGGCCAGCCATACTCTTCGTTCATGATGTGGCTTGCCAGCGCGCGCTCGAATGCCCAGAAATCGCAGAACTTCATGGATTCGTAGATGATGCCTTCGGCACCGTTCTCGGTGGCGAGACGGTTGATCGTGTCGCGGCGCTCCTGGATCTTCTCCTGGCTCATGTAACGCGGGCACTGAGTGGTCTTCAGGTAGTGGGCGCAGATCTGCGTAAGGACATCGTCCGTGTCGTTGAGCTCGATGACTTCACGGCCCGGGGTGCTGCCGAAGCAGAAACGGTCGGCAACGATCATCGCGCCGGCGTCTTCGACCATGCGGGTCATGTCGAGGTCGTCGATCTCGGAACCGATGAGGGCCACACGGCAGCGATACCACGGCTTGGCGTCGACTTTTCTCTTCTTGATCTCTGCCAGCGTTTCCTTCAGGTACGGGAGGATCTTGCTCTTCGGGCAGCAGTAAGTAACCAGATTGAGGACATGGAATTCATAACCGGTGATGGGCGGGTTCTCGAGCTTGCGCATGTCGCCGATCTCGGTGATGATCTTGCAGACCTCATTGTGCTCGGCAACAGCCTTGCGCAGCGCCTCGTCGGACGTATCAACGCCGTAGGTCTCGGCCAGAACGTTCAGGAAGCGGTTGCGGATCTGCGTGACGTAGTGCTTGAGGGTGTAGTCCTTGACTTTGTACGGGATGTCGCAGTGGGTAACGAACATCTTCTTGTTGGGCATGTCGGGGGCAGCGACCAGCTCGATGTTCTCCATGCAGCGGTTCATCTCCGCGCAGGCGTCCACACCAGCGATGGCGTCGAGGAAGTTATAGCCGCCCTCGATCGCACGCTCCACGAGTGCTCTGCAGTACTCGCAGGTGTAGTTGGACATGTAGTAGGATGCGATGTCGAATGAACCTGTCTTCGGCGCACGAAGTCTGACCGAGAAACAGTTGTCTACGTTGAGGACCACTTCGGGCATGTGATAGCAAGTGTAAGCGATGGGGTGCATACCCTCATCCTTGGCCTGCTGCACGAGCTCGTTGTTGGCGCTGTCAAGAAGGTTCTCAAAGTAGATCAGATGCTTTAAATCCTTCAAATGTTACACCTCTTCTTCCCTTTTTTATGGTTTTCGTTTGATTGGGCTCGCCGGGGGCGTTCCCCCATGGTGGTCACGGACATGGGAAGCAGTCGCTGTGATCCCGGCCGAAACGTGCGGTTCTCCGAAGCGTACCACCCTTATGTAACACTTCAAAGCATTCCGTCCGAAAACGCAAGGATAGCTTCCGTTATCACGTCAACAGATTAACATATTCGCGCACAATTTACAAGTCTTTTATCACATCCGGGGGCAAAAAATTGTTGATTCTTACAAGAGAATATGATAAACTTTTGATAATCCATTCAGAGCAGGGTGATTTTTCCGTACGGCAGCCCTGCCCCACTTAGAAAGGAGTGTTTCCCATGCACGAACATGAACACGATCACGATCATGCACATCACTGCCACCCGCACAGCCATGAGCACTCCGGCGATAAGCCGATGAGCCCCGAGGAAGTGCTGGCGCTGCTGAACTATATGCTCGACCACAACCGCCATCACGCTGACGAGCTGCACGACATCTGCCACGCGCTGGAGGATGAGGGCAAGACCGAGGCGGCCGCGGCTCTGGCCGAGGCGCTGCATGCATTTGACCACGGCAACGACAAGCTCGAAAAAGCCCTCGAGCTTGCCAAACAGGCATAACGGGTAAAAAAGGAGCGAACAACCATGTGTCTTTCTGATGCATATGAGATCAAGGACGGCAAACAGAACCTTGTCTGCTCGCGCGTGTGCAACGTGTCCGCCGACGGCGAGAACGTCACGCTGACCGACCTGATGGGGATCCGCAAGATCGTCCCCGGCAAACTCAAGAAAGTGGACCTGATGAGCAACGTCATCCTCATCGAGCCCTGCTGAAACAAGCTGCCAGCCGGCGTCCGGAACATCCGGGCGCCGGTTTTTTCTATGCCCCGGGTGCAAATTTTCCTTGCATTTTCCTGGCATTTCCTTTACAGTGTAAGGAATCTGCGGGAAAAGGGACGTGAAGATATGGGGTTTTGGGAATTGGTCGTGCTGGCAGTCGGTCTGTCGATGGATGCGTTTGCCGTCTCCATCTGCAAGGGGCTGGCGCTGCAGCGCGTATCGTGGAAGGAATGCTGCATCGCAGGATTGTGGTTCGGCGGTTTTCAGGCGCTCATGCCGCTGCTGGGCTATCTGCTCGGCACGCAGTTTGAGCAGTTTGTCACCTCCGTCGACCACTGGATCGCATTTGTGCTGCTGGGCATCATCGGCGGCAACATGATCCGCGAGGCGCTGTCCAAGGACGAGGACAAGCTCGACGGCTCGCTCGCGTTCAAGGCCATGCTTCTGCTGGCGATTGCAACAAGTATCGACGCGCTCGCCGTCGGCATCACGTTCGCGTTCCTGCCCGGCACGCGCATCGTGCCCGCCGTTGCGCTCATCGGCTCGATCACCTTCGTCTTTTCCGCGGCCGGCATCCGGCTCGGCAACGTGTTCGGTCTGCGCTACAAGCGCAAGGCCGAGTTCGCCGGCGGCGTGATCCTCATCCTGCTCGGCACAAAGATCCTGCTCGAGCACCTCGGCGTTTTGTAACAAAAGATCGTTTTTACTCCACGATCCCGCCCGGATTGTGGAGTTTTTTCTCGCTTTGTGCGTTTGGAGACAAGTTTTCACACCCGGGCGAATATGTTGAACCAGCAGCAAGAATCCCCCAATTCAGAGAAGTAGAAAACGGAAAATCTGCACAACAATTCCTTTCACATTTGTTGAAAAAGACAATTTTTTTACGCCGGAAAAAGATTTGACCGGTTTCTCTTGCGATTTTGTGAAATTTAAGATATAGTTTAGGTCAAGCGTTCGGTATTAGACTGAAAAATGCTTAAATGAGTGGAGGAACGACATGAAAAAAGTATTACTCACGATCATCAGCGTCTGCCTGATTGCTGCGAGTATCTTCGGCCTGTTCGCCGGAGTGTCCAGCATCAGCGACATCATGAATGTCAAAGAGTACAAGGAGGAGGACGCGAAAGAGGGTCTGGACGCCATCGACACGCTCAATGCCGGCCTTGACCAGCTGCAGGAGAACGAGGGCACGTACCTCGCCGGCGTGGACACCTACACCGCCGGCCTGATCTCCTACTCCGAAGGCAAGACTCAGCTCTCCGCTGGCTACGCCGCCTACTACGCCGGCAAGAAGCAGCTTGAGGAAGGCAAAGCCGCCTACGCCGCCGGCAAGAAGCAGATCGAGGACAACACCGCAGCCTACAATGAAGGCAAGGCCACCCTCGCCAAGATTGAGCCTCTGATGCCCTATGTCAATCAGTATGTGGAGTTCCGTGACGGCACCATCGCCAACCTCGCCGGTTTCTCGAGCGCCCAGGCGTGGTTCGTCTCCGTCGTGCGTCCGATCGCGGCCAAGCAGGGTCTGGCCATTCCGGACGATGTGACCGACCTGCCGGCTTACATCCAGCAGATGGTCGCCGACGGCAAGGCCCAGCTCAAGCAGTATGAAGACGGTCTGGTCCAGCTGGCCGAGGCCGAGAAGGCCATCGCTGCAGGCGAGGCTCAGCTCAGAGACGCTGAGAAGCAGCTCGCGCAGGGCGAAAACGATCTCGCAGCCGGCGGCAACCAGCTCGCCGACGGCAAGAAGCAGCTGGGCGTGTTTGAGGACGGCTGCGCGCAGGTCGCTGCAGGCTGTGAGCTCCTGATGAGCCAGCCCGCTTACATGAACGACGAGGGCAACGGCGACAAGAAAATGTGCCCGAGCGTTGCCGATATCCTCAAAGAGCGCTATGGCGACAACTTCTCCATCTGGGAGCTCGACGACAACGGTGAGATCCGCGTCGTCAACGGCTGCCAGTACCTCAACCTCGAAAACTGCCGCGCCGTCGGTCAGGCCGGTAAGGACTACATCGAGGTCTACCAGACCGGCGCCGTCACCAAGGAAGTCATGGGCAGACTCGGCGTCGTCGCCACGATGCTCATCGCGTCCGTCCTCGGCCTCATCGCCGGCCTGTTCGGCATCCTGTCCGTGATCCGCATCAGCAAGGGCAAGATCGTGACCGCCTCCGTCTGTGGCATCATCTCTGCCGTCATCGCCGCTGCCGGCAACGTCATCGGTATGCTCACCGGCTACACCGGCTACACGTTCGCCTGCCGCTACGGCAAAGCTCCCGACCCTGTCACCTACGAGTTCACGGGTCACACCCAGTTCGTTGCGATCGTCATTCTGGCCATCGTTGCGATCCTGTTTGCGATCATCGCGTGTGTCGTCTCCGGCGCTTACAAGCGTTCGCAGAAGGCCGTCGCCGCCCAGGCTGCCGCCGCTGCTGCTCCCGTGGCAGTTCCGGTCGATGAGCCGGCCGCCGCTCCTGCTGCCGACGACAAGACCGCTGAGTAAAACACAGCATCTATAAAAAATCTCCGGAGTTTCCCTCCGGAGATTTTTTTCTGTATTGTCCGGACCGGTGTTCCCGGCACGGGCAATTTGTTTATCTGAAAAGCAGGTTCACTGCCACAGCTCCGCCGTGACGAACTGCCGCCCCTTGCGTGACATGCCGCCCACTTCCGTGACGCTGCCCTTGCCCGCGCCGCGCAGCGACAGCACGTCGCCGGGCGCGACCGGCGCGTCCGGCCGCAGGCACTCGGAATAGTTCAGGTGCACCGCGCCCGCGCGGATCTGCGCTGCGGCGCTCGTGCGCGAGAGGCGGAACATCCCGCTCACGACGGCGTCCAGCCGCGCCGACTGCACCGTGAACGTCACGGGGCGCACCTTCCGCTCCGGCACCGGTACGGCAGCAAGCTCTGCGGCCGCCGCCTTCACGCCCGTGCGGCCCACCTGCTCCAGCTCCAGCAGCGCCGGGGCCACGCTCGGCAGGCAGAACACATATGCGCCGTGGTCCTGCACGAGAATGTCACCGACCCATTCGCGCCGGATGCCGAGGCCGAGGATCGCGCCGAGATAGTCCCGGTGGCCGGGCGCGCCGAACGGCGCCGAAAAGTGCACGGCGCGCAGGTGCTCCGCGGGGTCAAAGTCCTCGGCCGTGAGGTAAAACGGCAGGAAAAACGCCGCCCGCCGCTCGCACCCCTCTGCACCGCCATGCAGTGCGAGCGTGCAGTCGCGGTGCCGGGCCCAGTTCGTGAGTGTGTACTGCTCCGCCGGGGTCAGAAACGCCGTGGATGTGACCGTCGCCGTGCGCTCACAGCGCTCGGCCAGATCGGCCGCGCGGCGCAGAAGATCCTCTTCCATTGCCCTCACCTCCCGTTGATATCGCGGATGGCGGCCTCGAGCTGCTGCGCCACCTGCTCCAGCTCCTGCCGGAACTCGCGCGCGCTCATGCGCAGTACGCCCGCGCGCAGCGCCGTGAGCTGGATGAGCGCGTCGGACGTGACGACGCGCACGGACTCGTTCTTGCCGATCTCGTCGGCGAGCTTTTCCATATAGGCGTCCGCCGTCTCGCCCTGGCGCGTGAAGACCACGTGCAGGCCGCTGCGGTCAAACTTTTCTCCCTGCCCGCCGGGGACGCGGTAGCCGTCGAACACGACCACGACCTCGCGGTGCGTGAAGGCGGCGTAGTTGCTCAGCGCGTCCATAAGCCGCTCGCGCGCGGCATCAATGTGGCCGCTGTCGGCCAGCGCGCGCAGCTCATCCCAGGCGAAAATGACATTGTAGCCATCCACGATCACGCGCTCGCGCCGGGGGTGGAACAGCTCGGCGCGCTCTGTCTCGTCCGCGCCGGGCGCGGCGTTGCGCACGGGGGCTGCATACTGCGCGCGGCGGATCGGGCCGAACTCGCGCTGCAGGATCTGCTCCAGCTCCCGGTCGTCAAGATCAAACCGGCGGCGGAACATCCGCGGCGCCGGCGGGGGCGTCTCCGTCTCCGCCTTGCCGAAGCCGGTGTCGAGGTGCATATAATCGCGCACGCGATCCCACGGGATGACCGTGCCCGCACCGTGCGCGCAGAACACGCTGTCCGGCGTGTTGTCGAGGTCGTGCGTGGGGTCGTAGCCGAGCGCCGAGATGACCTCCTGCGCGTTGTGGCAGGTGTCGTAACCCGCGACAGTGCACGAGATGCGCCCGCGCCCGCGGGTGTAGGCTGCGACCTCGGCGGGGTAATCCCGCATCGTGGCCACCGGCGCGCGGCCGGTGAGCACAGCCATGTCGCCGTGTGTCTCGGGTGAGGAAAACGTGCCGGACATGAGGCGCACGTCGCTGATCGCGCGGCCGATCTGCTCAGCCGGGACCTCGATGCGAAAGGCGTAGTACGGCTCAAGCAGAACACTCTCCGCCTGCATGAGTCCCTGCCGCACGGCGCGCCACGTCGCCTGACGGAAGTCGCCGCCTTCGGTGTGCTTGACGTGCGCGCGGCCGGCAAGCAGGGTAATCTTGACATCCGTCAGCGGTGCGCCGGTGAGCACGCCGCGGTGGCACTTTTCGGCCAGATGCGTGAGGATCAGGCGCTGCCAGTTGCGGTCGAGCACGTCCTCGCTGCAGGCGGTGTCAAACGTCAGGCCCGTGCCGCGCTCGGCGGGCTCGAGCAGGAGGTGTACCTCGGCATAGTGGCGCAGCGGCTCAAAATGACCCACGCCCTCGACCGGCGCCGCGATCGTCTCCTGATAGAGGATGCGGCCGGAATCGACCTGCACATCCACATCGAACCGCTCGCGGATGAGGCTCTTGAGCACCTCAATCTGCACCGTGCCCATAAGCTGGACGTGGATCTCGCGCAGTGCCTCGTCCCAGACGATGTGCAGCTGCGGATCCTCCTCCTCGAGCTGGCGCAGCCGCGGCAGAAACGCGCGCGCATCCACATCCGGCGGCAGGCCGATGCGGTAGGTCAGCACCGGCTCGAGCGACGGCGGCATGGACGCCGCCGCGCTGCCAAGGCCCTGCCCGGGATACGTCTGTGTAAGGCCCTGCACGGCGCACACGCCGCCGGCCGGGACGATCTCCGCAGACTCGAACTTCTCGCCGGAATAGAGCCGGATGGCGTTCACTTTCTCCTGCACGGGCGTGTCCGCCCCGCGGGGGAAATACGTCAGCGGCGCGCGCACGCGCAGCTGCCCGCCCGTGACCTTCAGGCACGTGAGGCGGTTGCCCTGCGCGTCGCGCATGATCTTGAACACCCGCGCGCCGAATTCCGCCGGGTACTCCGGCGGCGTCGCGTAGCGCGCGAGCGCTGCGAGAAAGGTGTCCACGCCCGTGAGCTTCAGCCCCGAGCCGAACAGGCACGGAAAGAGCTTACGGCTGCGGATGAGCGCGCGCACGGTCTCGTCTGGCAGCGCGCCGGTGTCGAGATACTGCTCGAGCACCGCCTCATCGCACAGGGCGATCTGCTCCGGGTCTGGGTCGGTGAAGTCCACGCACGCGCCGCTCAGATGCGCGCGCAGGTCGGACATGAGCGCCGCGCGGTCCGCGCCCGGCAGGTCCATCTTCGTCACAAACACGAACACCGGCACCCGGTAGCGCCGCAGCAGCTGCCAGAGCGTTTCCGTGTGTGCCTGCACACCGTCCGTGCCGCTGATGACGAGCACGGCATAGTCGAGCACCTGCAGCGTGCGCTCCATTTCGGCGGAAAAGTCCACGTGGCCCGGCGTGTCGAGCAGCGTGACCGCCGTGTCACCCAGCGTCAGGCGCGCCTGCCGCGAAAAGATCGTAATACCGCGCGCACGCTCGAGCGCGTGCGTGTCCAGGTGCGCGTTTTTGTGATCCACGCGCCCGAGGTCTCGGATGGCGCCCGTGCGGTAGAGCAGCGCCTCGGACAGCGTCGTTTTCCCGGCGTCCACGTGCGCCAGAATTCCCAAAACCAGTTGCTTCATAAGCACCTCGTCAAAATGCAAGAATAAAAACAGTATACCAAAAAACACGCCCGCGGGGAAGTCCCCCGCGGGCGTGCCACATCGTCAAAAGGGCCTCGCAGAGTTTGCGTCCGCGGACGCAAAGAAAGTCCAATCATTTTCTCCGGCGGCATGTACGGCGGAGAAAATACCGCTCGGCTCGCAAACGTGCGCATTGTGCGCCTGTGGCGTGCAATGCGTGCGCTGCAGCGAACTGCAATCTCTGCCAACGAGGGCCCAGCGAAGCGGTCCTCGTTGGGGCGCGCTCACCAGATGTTGTCCGGGTACTTGCCCGCGGCGCGCAGCGCGCGCAGCGCCGCGACCACGTCCGGCAGGTCGTCGTGATACGTCACGCCGTGCCAGGCGTCGTCCGTGTGCAGCATGGTGACATCCGCCGTGCCGGCGCGCAGCTGCGCGTCCACGACCGACGGAACAAAGTACTCGCACTTGAGCGGGTTGCGCGGCAGATTCTCGTCCAGAAACGCCGGGAACCGGCGCTCGAGCTCGCGCAGGTACAGCGGCGAGAAGCCCCAGAAGTTCATGGACACCGTCGTGTCGCCCGGCAGGTCGATGAAGTGCGCGCCGTCCTCGGTATAGGCGGCGTCCGCGCCGCGCTGCTCGATGTGCGTGCGCTCCGTGATGCTCTCGAGCATGCCGTCGCGCTCCGTGCAGACGCCGCGCGACACGCTGCCGTTGGCCGTGACGGTATTGCGCAGGCGGAAGCCCACCATGGCATACGACCGCTCGGGGCGCGGCACGGCGAGAAAATCATACAGCAGGCGGTAGGCCTCGATGCCGTAATAGTCATCAGAATTGATGACGGCGAACGGCCCGTCGATCTCGGGCGCGGCACACAGCACGGCGTGGGCAGTGCCCCACGGCTTCGTGCGGCCGTCGGGCACGGTGTAGCCCGCCGGGAGCATGTCGAGCTTCTGATAGGCATAGCGCACGTCGAACGCCGCGGCCACGGCCGGGCCGACGCTCTCGCGAAACTCCTCGGCCGTGTCCTCCTTCACGACGAACACGGCCTTGCGGAATCCCGCGCGGTAAGCGTCAAAGAGCGAATAGTGCAGCAGAAAATGGCCGTACTCGTCCACAGGCGTCGTCTGCTTCGGGCCCCCGAAGCGGCTGCCCATGCCGGCGGCCATGATGACCAGACAGGGTTGGTTCATAAGTTGATCCCCTCCATATTTCCAAACGGGTCTGTGCCATTATAGGCCGCGGGTCACAATTTGTCAATTTGCCGCGCGGCCATCTTGGCTTCCCGCGCAGAATATGGTATACTGCTTGCTATCTTGGCAGTTTGGGCGGGAGGAGATCATCATGCAGCAGAAGATCGGCACGCTGCGCCTGGCGCTGACGTTTGCCGGGTGCTTTCTCGGCGCGGGGTATGTGTCCGGGCAGGAGCTGTGGCAGTATTTCGGCGCGTTCGGCGCGCGGGGGCTTTTGGGGCTCGCGCTCGCGGTCGTGCTGCTCGGCGGCACCGGCGTGCTGCTCCTGCGGCTGAGCGCGCGCACCGGCATCGAGACGATGGACGCACTGATCGTGCGCGCGGACATTCCGTGGCTGCGCACGGCCGTCGGCGTGCTGACGGCGGCGCTGCTGTTCGGCGTCGTGTGCATCATGGCAGCCGGCATCGGCGCGCTCGGCAATCAGATGCTCGGCCTGCCGGTGTGGCTGGGCGCGGCCATTGCGTGCGTGCTCATCGCGGCAGCGGCGTATTTCGGCCTCGGCGGCATGGTGTCGGTGTTCACGGTCGCCGTGCCGTGCATGATCGTGGCCGCGCTCGTCATCGCGGGTATCCGCCTGCACCGCACAGAGCTGACCGCCGCGGCCTTCGCCGCCGGGGACACCAACCCCATGCTTGGCAGCTGGGCCACGAGCGCCGTGAACTACGCGGCCTACAATTTCTTCGCCACCGTGGGCATCCTCGCCCCGCTGACACGCCACCTGAAGAAACCCGGCACCGCCGTCTGGGGCACCGTGCTCGGCTGCGTGCTACTGCTGGCGGTCGCACTCGGCGTGCTCGCCGCACTGGCCACGAGCCCGGAGAGCACGCGGGCTCCGCTGCCCATGCTCGACCTCGCCTGCCGGCTGGGCGCGGCCGGCGTCGTGTACGCCGTGCTGCTGTTTCTCGGCATGTTCGGCACGAGCGTGTCCTCGCTCGTGGCCGTGCTGACCTATGCCGGGCAGAAGTCCGCATGGCTGGCCGGGCACCACACGGCCCTGCTGCTTGTGCTCACGGCCGCTGCCTTCGCCGGGAGCCTGTTCGGCTTCGGCGACCTGATCGGCACCGTCTACCCGGTGTACGGCTATCTGGGCATGGCCGCCATGCTGCTCGTGGCCGAGCATGCCGTGCACGCGCGGCGCGCGGGAAACAACCGCGCCGCAACTGGAGATTGACCCGGGGCGGCAGACCTGATACAATGAAGGCAATGACAAATACCACGTTTTTTGGAATTTTTACAGGAGGAACCGCGATGAAACATCTCAAAAAGGCGTTTTGCCTGCTGCTGGCGGCCGTGATGCTGCTGGCACTGGGCGTGCCGGCCATGGCAGCGGGCGAGATCCCGGTCGATGCCGAGCACTTCCCAGATCAGGCGCTGCGCACGTACGTGACCGACTACTGCGATACGAACAAGGACAACAAGCTCTCGGCGGCCGAGTGCGAGGCCGTGCAGTGCATCGACCTGTTTGAAATGAAGATCACAAAGGTCGCCGACATGACCGGTATCGAGCACTTCACGAACCTGCGCGAGCTGCTCGTGTGCGGCAACCAGATCACGGCGCTCGACCTGAGCGGCATGGCCAAGCTCGAAAAGCTCGACGTGTCCGGCTGCAGCAAGCTGCAGAGCCTGAAGCTCGCCGGCTGCAGCGCGCTCACGCAGCTTGACGCCTCGAGCTGCGCGCTCACGACGCTCGACCTCACGGGCTGCAGCGCGCTGAAAACCGTCGCGTGCTCGTATAACGCGCTCACGGCGCTCGACGTGTCCGGTTCCGAGAAGCTGACCACGCTCGAGTGCAGCGCCAACCGCCTGACCGCGCTCGACCTGAGCGGACACAAGGCGCTCAAGGTGCTCACATGCAGCCTCAACAGCCTGACAAAGCTCGACCTCACGGGCTGCACCGCGCTCGAGTCGCTTGACTGCAGCGACAACGCGCTCACCGCGCTCGACCTGAGCGGCTGCACCGCGCTCAACGCCACTACGCAGGGCGACGGCAAGGCCGAAAACCCGATCCTCAGCCCGCAGTACCTGCCGGAGCAGACCGGCGCCGTCGTGGACAAGGAGCAGTGCACCGTGTACCTCGACGCCATCGTCGGCAAAGATAACCTCGGCAGCGTCACGCGCGTGCCGGACGCAAACTACGACAAGCAGACCGGCGCCGCCGTGTACGCCAAGACGCCGGACTATTTCGCCTACAGCTACGACACCGGGCGCAAGGGCCTGCCGGCCATGACCGTGTACTTTGAGATGCAGGGCCTGACGAGCGGCGTCGCGCTCGATGAAAAGGCGTTCCCGGACGCGGCCTTCCGCACCCTGCTCGCCGACACGGCCGATGTCAACGGCAACGGCCAGCTCTCGACGCTCGAGCTGCGCCATGTGTCGGAGCTCAACTGCAGCAACCTCGGCATCGCCGACCTGACCGGCATTGAGCACTTCACGGAGCTTGCGGCGCTCAACTGCGAGAACAACCAGCTCACCGCGCTTGACGTGTCGAAAAACACACACCTGAGCGAGATCTACTGCGGCGGCAACCAGCTCGCCACGCTCGATCTGACCGGTCTGCCCATCAAGGACGCCGAGACCGACACCGGCCACGTGCAGAAGCTGCCCGGCAGCTACGCACTCACCGGTACGGAAAACGGCGTGGGCCTGTTTGACCTTAGCCAGATCGTCGGCAAGGACAACATCGGCAATATCACCGCCGTCAAGGGCGGCACGTACGACAAGAAGACCGGCATCGCACGCTACAGCGCCGCCGTCGAAAAGCCGAGCTACACCTACGCCACCGGCAGCAATGCCGTGTCGCTCACGGTAGAGTTCACGCTCGACATGAGCAAGCTGCCCAAATCCCCGTTCACGGATGTGACGGCCGGCGCGTGGTACTATGACGCCGCGCTCTACGCCTACAACAAGGGCCTCATGGTCGGCACGTCCGACACGGCGTTCGGCCCCGACGTGTCCATGACGCGCGCTATGCTCGTCGCCGTGCTCCACCGTCTGGCCGGCAGCCCGAGCGTGAGCGGCAAGATGCCGTTCACGGATGTCGAGGCGGATACGTGGTACACTGAGGCTGTCCTCTGGGCCTACCAGAACGGCATTGTCGCCGGCACGTCCGACACGACGTTCGCCCCGCAGAGCAACATCACGCGCGAGCAGATCGTGGCCATCTTCAGCCGCTACACCGCGAAGTTCGCCCCCGACAAGGCTAAGGCCGCCGCTGAGCTGACCGCTTTTGCCGACAGCGCGAGCGTGTCCGACTGGGCCGTGAACGACATGAAGTGGGCCGTCGCGCAGAAGATCATCAGCGGCAGCGAAAACGCGGGCAAGTTCTACCTGCTGCCGCAGGACAACGCCAGCCGCGCCCAGGTGGCGACCATCCTCATGCAGTACTGCGCGCTGTAAAGCGCCCCGAAATTCAATCGGAGAAGGAGGCTTCACCATGTCCAGAACGAAGTTCATGGGTATTTTCCTCGTCATTCTCGGCGTCATCAGCGTAGTCGTGGGCATCATCCGCGGCGACATGACCAGCAGCGCTGCCATGTTCATCGGCTATCTCGTGCCGGCGCTGCTCGGCGCCGTGATCCTGATCGTCGACCACATCGGCGGCGGCGAAACCAAGACCGAGACCGGCCCGTCCGACGCGGCACTCGCCGGGCAGAAAAACAAAAAGAAGAAAAAATGAGGAAAAGCCGCTGCCCGGCCGGGCAGCGGCTTTTTGCGTACAAAAAAGTTCCGCCGGACATTCCCGTCCGGCGGAACGCATAGGGTTAGGATATGGTGCTCAGCAGACCTTCGGCTCCGGGAACTTGGAGTGGAAGCTGTTGGCCTCGACCCAGTCGATGACGGCTTTGATGCCGTCCCAGGTGGCGGGCTCGCCGCGGCCGACGGTCGCCATGGTCAGGCAGGCCTGCTCAGCGGGCGTGAGCGTGGTCTTGGCAGCCTTCGCGTTCAGGCGCTTGGCAATGTCCTTGATCTTCACCTTCATGATCAGGCGGTACGGCAGCGGCAGACGCTTCAGGTCAAAGCGGCCCTGCAGCGGGAACACCGCGACGTCAGCGCCGAGGCCGTTCTTCTTGCGGCAGACTTCCTCTGCGTTGGCAGCCGGAGCACCCATGCCGACCGAAACCACGCCGACCACATTGTAGCGCTCCTTGGCCTTGTCCAGACCAACGACCTTGCCAGCCAGCAACCAGCCGATGTAGACCACCTTGCGGCCGGTCGGGCAGATGTGCGACTGCTCCGTAAAGAACGGAACGTGCAGCGCTGCCGACATGCGGTGGGCGTACTCCTCACAGGAACCGGAGAGCGAAGAATAAACAATCGCGTCAATCATCGTGAAAAATCCCCTTTCAGTTTGTGGCGGAACCAACTGTATCCCTTGTTTCCTTGTTTTATCATAGTCAAATCTTAAACAAAAGTCAAGATTCACTTTGCAAAATTGGCATGGATAGCCGGCGTTTGGGTAGAAAAAGGTACATAATTCCGCCTTTTTCCCATCCGGAGAGAAAATGCGGTCATTTTCCCTGCACGCGCCTCTTGCAGATTGCCGGCGGATTCAGTATAATATAGTTTGGTTTGATAACAAGATTTTCACCCTGATATGGAAGGCGGTGCAGATCGCACATGGAAGAACGATTCCGCAATCTGGACTATCAAAACTGGAAGCCCGTGCGCACGCTCGGCAGCGACTCCTACGGAACGGTGTACGAGATCGCACGCGACGACGGCTTCGGCATGGTGGATCACGCGGCGCTGAAAGTGCTGTCGATCCCCGCCGCACCGGAGGACTTTGACGCCCTCGTCGCCGAGGGCCGCACGCCGGAGGAAGTGACCGCCCTGCTCCACCGCCAGGTGGAGACGATCGCGCGGCAGCTCATGGCGGTCGACGCCATCAGCGACGAGCCGAACCTGCTGCGGTGCGAGGATCACGTCATCCGCGCACACGCGGACGGCCGCGGCTGGGACATTTATGTACGCACGGAGCTGCTGCCGTCCCTGCCGGACTATCTGCGCAACCACCCGCACGGCGAGGCGGACATCATCCGGCTCGGCGCCGGACTGTGCAGCGCGCTGGAGACCTGCCATCGCCGCGGCATCGTGCACGGCGACATCAAGCCGCGCAACGTCTTTGTCGGCGGCGGCAACTTTGACGAGCAGGTCACGTATAAGCTCGGTGACTTCGGCATGGCGCAGTTTTCCGCCGTGGACAACACGAATGATTTCATGGCGCCAGAGGTGCTGTGCGGTGCGGAGGTCTCGCCCGCGAGCGACCTCTATTCCGTGGGCATGGTGCTCTACTGGGCGCTCAACGAGCGGCGCATCCCGTTCGTGCCGCTGCCGCCGACGGCGGTGGAGGCGTCGGATCTCGCCATCGCGCGCGAGCAGCGCCTGCGCGGCGACCCGCTGCCCGAGCCGCTGCACGGCAGTCAGGCGCTGAAGAACGTCGTCATGCGCGCCTGCGCCGACGATCCGGCCCAGCGCTACGCCTCCGTGGAGGAGTTCCGCGCAGCGCTGCTCGCCGTGGCGCGCCGCGCTGCAGCGGCCCAGCCGCAGCAGGCACAGGCCGTCCGCCGGGAGACGCCGGCCCCCAAGGCCGCCGCCGCGGACACGTTCCCCGGCTCGAAGCCGAAGGCACAGCGCAAGGCCGTGCCGGTTGAGACGGAGGACGCCGAAAAGCCGCACAACGCAAAGAAAACCGTCGCCATCATCCTTGGCTCGCTCGTCGTCGTAGCGCTCATCGCGCTCATCCTCGTCATGGCGCTGCAGGGCGGCAAGTCCGGCGTCGGCTCGATCACGCTCGACCATGAAAAGGCCGAGATCGCCCCGCAGGACACCCTCACGCTCAAGGCCACCGTGCTCGACGCCAACGGCCAGGAGCTGACGGATGAGACACTCACCTGGTCAAGCAGCAACGCCGCCGTCGCCACCGTGAAAGACGGTGTCGTCACCGGCGTGACCGAGGGCAAGGCCAAGATCACCGTCAAGGCCGGCAAACGCTCGGCCGACTGCACCGTCACCGTCACGAACGACGCCATTGAGGTCAAGAGCCTCAAGCTCGACAAGGACAAGGCCGAGCTGCAGATCGGCGACTCGCTCACGCTCACGGCGGCCATGCAGCCCACGAACGCCCCGGACGATCTCGTCTCCTGGGCCAGCAGCGACCCGAACATCGCCAGCGTGAAAAAGGGCATCGTCGTGGCGACGAGCGCCGGCTCCGTGACGATCACGGCCTCCGCCGGCAGCTGCACCGCCACGTGCCAGATCACCGTCAAGGCGCCGTCGCGCGTGGACAGCGTCACAGCGGAGACCGGCTCGGCCACGCTTGACCTCGGCGGCACGAAGACCGGCACCATCACGTTCCACATCCACGGGCAGAACCTCGACAGCCTGCAGGATTCCGTGAAGGTCTACGCGGCCGACGGCAGCGTCGTCTCGCTCGGCCAGCCGGTGCGCACCGGCAACGGCACGGACGACACCTACTCCGTCACGGCTACGGCCGCCGCTGCCGGCTCCACCAGCGTGATCCTGCAGATCACCGGCGCCGACGGCACAACCCACTCCGCCGCCTGCACCGTCACCGTCAAGGAGAGCAAGACCATCCTGGACCTGATCCCCGGCATGAACGGATAACAAATCGCAAAATGATCCCCCCGGATGCGGCGCATCCGGGGGGATTTTTTTGCTTGCTATTTTGCTTCGGTCTCGCCGCTGCGCTTTTGCAGGTAGGCAAAGTAGTCGCTGCGGAACGTATCCTGCGAGATGTCGATCTGCTCACGCACCTGCTCGCGCATGGCCAGCACGGCCGGGTTGGTCGAAGCGTCATTGCCGGTGTCATAGGTCTTGCCGTCATACCACGCGTAGTTGCGGAAGTAGACCACGCCGCCGTCCGGGCCGAACATATCGTTGCCGATATAATAGCGCAGGTCGGTATCCAGCGAGAACAGGTCCACGATCGTCGGCGCGATGTCCATCGTGCTGACGTATTTTTCGGAGACCTGCGGCGTGATGCCCTCCGTCCAGATCACGAACGGCACATTCGAGAGCAGGTTGTGATCGCTGGTGCCCTTGATGGCCTCGATGAGCTCCGTATCGGAGAAATACTTGCAGTAGTGATCCGTGAACAGCACGAGCACCGTGTCCTCTGCGTGGCCGTCGGCCTCCAGCCGCTCGCGCAGGCCGCCGATGAAGGCGTCCGTCTCCATGGCCTGCGCCACGGCGCGGGTGTACTCCTCTTTCTGCGCCTCGGTCGTGTACGGCACGGTGCTGTAGTCGATCACCGCGCGGGCACGGTCCAGATGGGGCTCCGAGATGTTCTGCTGCTCCGTGGTGTACGGCCCGTGGCCGGAATACGTGATGATGAAGCTGAAAAACGGCTCGTCCGAGACGATCTGATCATAGCCGCGCAGGAGCTGCGAATCGAGCATATAGTCGTCCATGCCGAGATCGCCGTAGTCGTTATAGGACTCATAGCCGAAGTTCAGGTGGATCTGCCCGCGGTTATAAATGTTCGGGTTGGCCGCGTGATAGGACCGGGCACTGTAGCCCGCGTCACGAAACAGATTCGCCAGCGAATACGGCAGCGCATGCTCGGCATAATACGAGTTGCGCACGTGATGCTCCGGCGCGATGAGGCCGGTGTTGGCCGTGAACTCCGAGTTGAACGTGCCGGCAGAGAGGAACATCGGCGCGTAGTAATTCGGGAAATACAGGCCCTCCTGCTCCATCCGCCAGAGGTTGGGCATATACTCCGGCGTCACGAGCCAGTCGTCCATGGACTCCATCATGATGAAGATCAGGTTCTTGCCCGCAAACGCGCCGGTCATGGGCGTATCGGCCGCCGCCTTCGGATGGGACGCATAGTAGTCGTCCAGTTCCGCGATACGCTGATCCGCCGCCGTGTCCTGCGGCCAGAGCGTCACGGCCGCGCCGCGCACGGTGTACTGGTACAGGCCGGTCAGCATCAGGCAGCGGTTGGGATTGCTGAAGTCCGTATAGGTGTCGCGGAACGTGTCGTGGCTCTCTGCGTTGTCCCAGGAGAGGTACTCGCTGCGGTCCTGAGCATCGCCCCGGTACGCCAGCGCATTGTGGGCAACGACGATGCCCGCCGCGCACGCGACCGCCAGCACGGCAGCCACGATCCGGCCGCGGCGGCCGGGGCGCGCCTTCGGCATGAAGATCACGGCGCAGAGCATCATGGCCATGCAAACGGCGAGACTGAACCACTCGCCTTTGCTCAGTCGGAAGTAGGACGCGCTGATAAACCGCGCGCCGTCGCCGGCATAGGCGAGGTCGGCAAAGGAAAAGCATGTGCCCGTCAGCTGGTAGAGCACGCAGTTCGTAATGGCCAGCAGCGCAAACGGCACGAACGTGACCAGCAGAAAGATGCGCCGGCCCGTTCGCGGCAGCAGCGCAGCGATCGCCGTCATCGTGCCCGACCACAGTAGGGTAAACACCAGCGGCTGCCACGCCCAGAGCGACACGTTGCTCATCGAGCCATAGAACAGACGCAGGGAAAAATCCAGAAGAAAATACGCCAGAAACGCCAGCAGCAGGCTCAGCCACAGCGGGGCCGGGCGCAGCCGCCGCGCGCGCTTGACCGGCGCGGAAACGGTTGCCATGAACATCATCCTTTCGGGGAAAACAGAAAAGCATTCGCTTAAAATATTACAAAAATATTTATCATTATAGTAGCTTCCCGCCCCCGCGTCAATTTAAATATTTAAAAATTCGTCTGGAAAATGAAGGATTTCCTGCGCATAGCACAAAAACAGGGGCGTATCCGGATGGATGCGCCCCGTGCTGGGAACGAAAGTCTGCGCCGTCCGCTCAGGCGAACGCTTCGCAGAAGCGGCCGTTGAGCGCGCCGACGTAGATCAATCCGCTTCTCTTCCCCGTCTCTCATGCATATCCCCCAAGCACAAGGCCCGGCTGTGCATCTGTGCAGCCGGGCCTTGTGCGGTTGGATGCCGTTTTTCCGCTCAGTCGATGCGGATGTCCGCCACGGAGTAGACCGCGGCGTTTCCACTCATGCGGATGCGGTCGCCCTCCTGCGTGCAGTAGAGCGTGCCGCCGCGGCGACTGGCCTGATATGCCACGAGCGTGTCCTTGCCGAGCGCCTGCACCCAGTACGGCACGATGTGGCAGTGGCCGGAACCGCAGACCGGGTCCTCGGCGACGTTGCACTTGGGCGCGAAGCTGCGCGAGACGCAGTCCACGTCCGTGCCCGGCGCGGTCACGTGCAGGAGCAGCCCGTCGAGCGCGCGCACCTTGTCCTGATCGACGGTCATGCTGCGCACGGTATCCGCGTCGTCAAACACGCACAGCAGGTCGCGCCCCATGTAGGCCGCCTTCGGCCGCGCACCGTTCATAGCCGCGACCATCTCCTCCGTGACCGGCACCGGCCGCAGCGCATAGGCCGGGAAGTCCATCTCGTACCGGTCGCCCCGGCGCACGACGGTCAGGTCGCCCGAGAGCGTGGAGAACGTGATCTGCGTGCGCTCCGGCTCCACAAACGTCATGATCGCGCAGGCGGTGCCAAGCGTGGCATGGCCGCACAGGTCGATCTCGCCGCCGGGCGTGAACCAGCGCAGATGGTATTTCTCCCCCTCGCGCACGGCAAACGCCGTCTCGGAGAGGTTGTTTTCGATCGTGATGGCCATCATCTTCGCCTCGCCGAGCCACCGGTCCATCAAGCAGACGGCGGCCGGATTGCCGGCAAAGACGTGGTCGGTAAACGCATCAATGACATACTGGCGCATGGAAAAGCCCTCCTTGAAGCAACTGCCTTGATTATACACGCCGCCCGGCGGCGGTGCAAGCTGCCGGCACGCAGATTTTTCTTGCCAAGCACCGGCGCGAACGCCAGAAACGCACGAACCGGAGCATTCCAGCGGATACTCCTGTTTTTCCTTGCGTTTGGATTCAGTTTTCCCAGCGGATCTGCTGCGTGTCCACGAGCGGATACGCCGTGAGCTGCGCGCTGTCGAGGTCGGCTGCGTGGAGCTTCACGCCGGTGATCTGGCGGTTATCATAGGTCGTGTAGTAATAAATGCCCCGGTCCGCGTTGCAGCAGCTGGAATAGAGCGTGATCTCATACTGGCCGTCATCCAGCTCGCAGCAGCCGCGCTGCTGCTCCACGCTCGTGAGGATGTGGAAAAACTGGCTGACGCTCGCGTCCTCCGTCTGCGCCGCGCTGGCGTTGGCGCGCACGAATGCCGCGCGCACGAACCGCGAGGGCGACGACAGGTCGCCCGGCAGGCCGAGCGCGCCCATGCCACGGCTGTCGAGCGTGACGGGCACGCCGCAAAAATCGGCCGGCGGCTGGCTCGGGCTCAGGCGGGTGTAACTGCGCAGCGCGGCCAGCTGCTGCGGAAACGGCGGGTTGTTCGTCAGCACTCCGGCGGGGTTGTCATAGACGTGCAGGCCGTCCGCCGTGGCCTCGACCACGATGCAGCCGCTGCGGTCAGCGACCAGCCAGTGCAGCTGCGCGCACGGCAGCGCGGGCGCAAACGGCGTGTTGTCCACGACCACGCGCGCGAGCGCATTGCGCGCCTCGGCGACCGTGGCGCACGTGCCGAGCAGCCACGGGATGAGTGCGTACTGCGGCACCGAGGCCACGCCCCGCGTGACGGGCGGATAGACCGCGTTGCCCACAAAGTTCAGCCCCGCGATGCACAGGCCCTTCTCGTTGACCGCGTCGTAATAGAGCGGATAGTCGTTTTGGATATGCGCCATGCCGATCATGGCATAATGCCGGTCGAGCGCGCCGCCGTGCAGGCGGATCGGGTAGTTGCGCGGCGTGATGGTCACGTGCTCGCCGTAGGAAAATTCGTAGTCCAGGTTGCGGCCGAAATAAAAATCGCCGTTGCAGTATGTTGCTGCGGTACACATGATGCAGGACCTCCCTCATTCGTTCGGTGTCCAGTATATCCGCCGCGCCGGGGCGAATGTTGAAGAATCTGAAAAGTTCCTGTGTCCAGTCTGTGTCTTTTGCGCGGCGGCGCCGCCGGGCGTGGTGTAGCTCTTGAGGCGCTGGGAGTCGGCAAAGAACTCGCTGGACGTCTTGGCGTTGCCGTCCGTCGCCGCGATGGGGTTGCCCTTGCTGTCATAGCTGTAGGTCTCCGCCGGTTCGAGCACGAGGCTGATGTTGGTAAAGTACGCGTCGTTGGCGTTGTAGTCATAGGCGCAGTAGACCGTGATGTTCTTGACCATCAGGTCACGCCGCTTCGGGATGATGACCCCGGACGCGTACTGCCAGTCCGTGAAGTCGCAGTTGAAGCTCACGTACTGGTTTTCAGTCTCGCTGATCTCGGTTCCGTCCTCTTTGGCGTACTTGATTTCGGCGATGAGGCCGAAGTACCGCTCGCCGTCCTTTTCCGGCTTCGGCGAGGTGCCGCCGACGGAGTTTGCCTTGCCCCAGCCGGAGAGCAGGAACGTCGCCAGTCCCGCGTAGTAGTTGATGGGCACGACCTGGCTCGTGCGCGTGCCGCCGACGGAGCTGCCCTCCGCGTGCATGGACACGCCCTTGCCCGCGCCGAGCGGGTGCTCGCTGCTCTTCGTGTAGCGGTTGGCCGTCCAGAAGTCCGGCGCGCCGCTGGCGAAGGTGCCGTTTTGCACCAGATTCGCGTTCGATGCCGCCGCGTGCGCCTCGAGCTGCATGTCGTCGCAGTAGGCGGTGCCGTCCGCCTTGTCCTGCACGAACGCGAGACTGTACGTGCCGGACGTATCCGGCGTGAACGTGACGCTGATCTTCTCCCAGCCGGCGTCCACCTCGGGTGCCGTGGTGTAGTTGACGATCTCGCTCTTCCACGGCGACCGCTGTACACCGGCGAGGCTGCTGCGCTGCGCCGCCGTCAGGACGGCCAAATAGACGCCGCCGTCAGACTGGTACGCCGTTATGTCGCGCGTGTTGACGTAACCTGAGAAGGTGTACGTCGTGCCCGCCTGCAGCGCGACCTCATGGTACATGCCGCTGCCGCTGGCCGCGGTCTTGAGCGAGGCGCAGCCGATGCGTGACCTGCTCTCCGGAATGATGCCGGCGGATGCGTTCTGGCTGAAGGGCAGGGACACCCAGCCGTCGGACACATTGTTCGTGCACTGCTCCAGCCCCGCGTTCGGCAGCAGGTTCAGCGCCACCGTGCCCATGGCCGCCGCGCCGGACAGGCGGTTGTTCGTCTTGCTGGTGCCGCTGTTGCTCGTGTAGCTGGCGGCGCTGGCACCGATGATCTCTGAGTAGTCCGTGTTGCTGTCATAGGTGCAGATCGTCTTGCCAAAATGGTCGAGCACGCAGGTCATGACCGTGTCGTCGGCATTGCCCGCCGTGTGGTCCGGGCCGTAGAAGCGGTACGACGTCTGGTGGATGCCGCTGCGGTAGGCATGGAACGCGCTGCCGGTCCGCTTCACCGCCGACGGGGTGTAGGCAAATTCCTGCACGCCGAACGTGGACACGACGCCGAGGTTGTAGGTGTAGGTAATGTCCAGACCGTACTTGCTCTCGGCATCATACAGCGTCGACAGGCGGCCGCCGCTGCCGTTATACGCGTAGGACACGGAGGTGCTGTCCGCATAGGTCACCTGCGTCAGGTGACCGGTGGAGTCGTAGGTGTAGTTCGTGGCACGCCCGGCGTAGTCCGTCACTTTGGACAGCCGGCTGCCGCTGTAGGTCAGGTTTGCGACCGTCTGAAGCGTTCTCGCATTCGTGCTGCTGCCGCTGTTGATGTCCATGACGATCTGCACGAGCCGGTTGCTGGCAGAACCCTTGACCGGCTTCCACGCGCTGCTGCCGCTGCTGTACGCTGCGTTGTAGGCGAAATAGATCGTGTTGCTGTTGTTGTCCGTGACGGAGATCAGGTAGCCGTTGTGGAACACCCACGTGTGGTACTTGTCCATGTCCGTCATGGTATAGATCGTATTGCCGCCGCTGGTGGACTTGACGATCTTCAGGCCGAGGCCGTCCTCGTCCTCATAGGTGTTGGTTGCCGTCTTGCTGAAGTAATGCTCGGTGCCGTCCTCGTCGTTGTAGACCAGATACGTCTCGTTGCCGACCTTGCACTCCACCACCGTCTGCTGCGCAGAGAGCTTCCAGCCGACACCGACTTGCATGGACGTGTAGTCACAGGTGTGAATACCGCCCGCCTCGTTATTGGAAAATTCGATGCCGGAGGTGGCGCTATTATAGATGTGGCGCAGCGCATAGGATGCCGGCTCCAGCGAGAGGGAGACATCCGCACGGTCGAGCGTGAATTGGTTCGTAAAATTATGGATAGAGAGGTCTCCGGCTTTTCCCGCCGATGCCTCCTGATAGGTATAGTAGCTCTCCAGCCCGACCGGGTTGCGGTAGTACACCGCGAAATATGGGCTGTAGTCGTGGTAGCCGCTGCCGATCAGGTTTGCCGCGCGGCTCTTTGCATAGCCATCGAGTGTCTGCAGGAGCACGCCGCGGCCGCCGCTCGTGTCGCCCTCGTTCTGCTTCTGGTACCACGCCATGACCGTGCGCGTGATGTCCCACGTAGCATATTTGTTCAGTGTGCCCTTGCTCAGTTTCTGGAAATCCAGCACCTCGTCGCTGACCGGCGTCGCGCCGGAATATACCTGGTTCCAGGTCACCCCGGATGCGCTGCTGACCGCTGCGGGCCACTCGTGTGCCTCGACCGTCAGCGTTCCGCCCGGTGCAGAGCCGCCGATCGCGTTCGAGGCGAAAAAGCCCGCATGATACATTGCCAGCTGTGCCCCGACCGGAACACAGTTGCGCGGAAGCTCCGGCAGGTTCGCGAACTGAACATATACCTCGCAGACACCGTAGGCCGCCCCGGCATGATACCCAATATACTGATCTGCCGCATTCGGAGCAGCGGAATTGGGGGATGCATAACGGATGAACGTCGTCAGGACGTTGCCCTTGTTGTGCAGCAGGATCGTCGGGTCGAGCGTCACGGGGTAGGCACGCTCCGGCGCGTTCATCCACTCCGGGTCCGCCTCCACGGTCAGCAGATAGCCGCCCGAGATGCGCTCGAGCTTGTAGGCGGCGTCCTCCAGTGACGTTGCGCCGTCGGCATCCGCCAGATACGGCGCCGGGATCTCGTAGACCGGCTCGCCGTCGGCACCGCGCAGCAGCACGGAGCCGTCGGCCTCAAGCGTCGGCGTCAGGCCCTGCAGGTTCAGCACAAACGAGTAGGCATACTGTTCCTGCGGCTTCTCGATGATGATGCTCTCTTTTACGTTATATCCATAGTTCTGGTACAGCAGGCTGACACCGTCCATCACGTTGTCGAACGCAACGCTGGAGCGGATTTTCTGCGGCTGGATCTTGTCTTTCTCCGCCAGCTTGCTGAAGGTGCGCATTTTGGCCCCCGGGTTTTCCATCCTGGCCGCCGCCGTGGACGTGACCAACGTATACGCCGCGTCGTCCAGCAGCGGCAGCTCCTCTGCCGTCTCCTGCTGCGGCGCATCCGTCTCCGCCGCGGCTTCCGCGGGTGCTTGCGGAAGGTCTGCCTCCGTCTGCTCCGCCTCCTGCGGCTGGTCAGCGGTCTCCGGTGCCGCTGTTTCTTCGGGGGCTGCCGTTTCCTCCGCTGCCGGAACGTCCGGCGCGACCGCCACAACGTCGCGGCTGCTGCGCCGCGCCAGCGACATCGACACGCTCTGCCCCTGATACGCCGTCTCGAACAGGAAGCCGCTGTCGAGCGACGCGGCAAATTTCCGCGTCATGTCTCCCGCCTGGGCAACATACTGCTGACCGGTTTTCTGCAGCGTGTTGTCGATCTCCTCCCAGGCCCCGTCCGCCGTCTGGTAGTGCACTGCCGTCTCGTACTCCACCAGCATGTAGCCCCCGTCCTGCAGCCGGAAATGCTTGACGGATTCCTCGCGCAGCGCGTCCTCCTCGCCGACGATCTGCGCATCGTCGTCCTTCATGGACACCGTTTCGCTGTCTGTGCTGATGTCCAGATCGTCTGCTTCATCGCCGACGCCGAATGCCACCATCGGCAGCAGCTGTACCAGCAGCGTCAGCACCAGGATGAGGGATATGCTCTTCTTTACGCCTTCTTTCATGTTTCTTTACCCCGCAAAGTAAAATTTTGTACGTTTCTGTAAAAAAATGAAACGGATTGATGTAATTATGGCAAACCCGTTTTCCTCTGTCAATACTGTTTTTATATTTTCGATAGAATTTATTAGAAAATATAATCGTAAAAGATGACCATGAAAAAACGTTCTCCTTCTCTCCGCTATAATGTTCGCATGTTTTTTGTTTTTGGGCTTAACTTTTGTTAATGGAGCTTCATTATAGTAAGTAATTGTTATAGCAGCGCCATTCATGTCAACTGTATAAGTATCGACAAATAAGCGATGCAACAAATACGAAATCATATATCCCGCCAAATAAAAAAACGAATGTTGGCGGGCTGATTCACTGCGCGTATATCCCTCCAATCTGAGTTTTTTAGATTGGAGGGATTTTTTGTGTCTATTTGTTTACGAACCGCCTTCCCTGTAAAAAGTAGCAAATTTTATTTCATTCTATAGCCTGCGTTGCGAATGGTGAGTTCCTCAAAAAGTGCTCTCCGAGCAATGAAATATGTAGTAAAAACAGCCACCCCATATAGATTATACTCACTTGTTTTGCAGGCCTTCGCTTTCTGCAGATGCATTTTCCTATGCCTGCGCTTTTCGGTCTGCAGCGTAGGCTGCCGCAGTCCTCCGCACGATTTGGATTTTCAAAATTCAAATCGAAACGGAGGAAAATATCATGGATGGAAACCATCCGAAACGAAGGAAGGACAAATACAATCCCTATACCATCGGCACGACCGGGGACGGCCGCCACTGGCTGACCTTTTCGGACGGACAAGGCAATCGGCATCATTTTGAGATTAGTGCTGCCGTATTTGCACTGTTCGATTCCTTTGAGTTGGACGACCTCTCCTATCTAAACGAGGTGGATCGTCACTATGAGCAGTCGGAACTCACGGAGGCATCGTTGTATGACCGGGTCATGTATCGCCCAGCGACGGTCGAAGAAAGCGCTTTGCAGAGCATGGAATATGCGCAGTTACATAGAGCGATCTCCGAACTGCCCGAAATACAAAAGCGGAGATTGATCCTCTACTATTTTCAAGGCTTGACCTATGAGCAGATCGCAGGAATGGAGGGATGCACTTTTCAGGCCGTTGCAAAATCGGTTGCGGCCGCCGAAAAAAGATTGAAAAATTTTTTTGGAATAGGTGGTTGAAAAATAGCCTTTAAGTGAGGAAACAGGTGGAGAGGTACGAAAACTCTCTGCCTGTTTTCCTTTTCGGCAAGCAGGGATGGCCTTTGACAACCGAATACCCATTCATCAAGCACATTCCTATTGCCATTGCGAAAGCATGAGCCACATTAGCGGCTGCGCCACAATCCGCACTGCGGGGAGCGATATACAGTCGGCTATCACGGGCGGGTGGCTCCCGCCCCAGCGACGACCGGCAATAGGGCTAACGATACTCCCGTCCAGCCACAGTCCGAGCGTGATAAGCGGCATTTCGACCGTGAAGCCGTCGCAGGCAATGGGGGCGGTCATGAGAGAACCTCGTGAGGGTGAAATCCCCGTGGAGCCGACAGCCATCGGCCGCTTGATGACTTCCCAATAGGAAATCGGGGTGTCGAGGACAAATAGATTTTCTTCAAAATACTACGGTCAAGCGGCGGGACGGGTCAGACGAAACAGAGAATGTTTTATCTCTCACCAACCTCAATTCTGTTCTGCCGCTTGACCTCTACATAGGCGGAAACGCCTAAATACACAAAGGAGGTCATCACAGAATGAACCACACATATTTGCGCGGCGATATGTATTACGCTGATCTGGGCCGGGGCATCGGCTCTGAGCAGGAGGGCTACCGTCCCGTCGTGATCATTCAGAATAATGTCGGGAACAAACACAGCCCCACGGTCATTATCGCTTCCATTACAAGCAAAACCGGCGTGAAAGCCAAACTTCCTACCCACTACTACATCGACGCCGAGGACGGCTTGAAGCTGCCCTCTATCGTCCTGCTGGAACAGCTGCGCACCGTCGATAAGCGCCGCTTGGGCAACTTCATTGGGCATCTGTCCGAAAAGCACATTTGCGGCATCAATCATGCGCTGGCGGTCAGCATCGGTCTGATTGAAAGCGTCCCGAAAAAACTGATCCTCTGCCTTTGCAGCACCTGCGTCGACAATTTCTACGGCACGGGTGCTTATTATTTGCGCAGGATTGACCCGCACCAAACGGCAAAAGGCACTTGCACCTACTGCAACAGCAGAAAAGGTCTGGATTATGAGATTGTCCGCAAACAGCAGATGTTTTATCTGGAAAGCTGAATTTGCACAAGTGACGCTCCGCTTTTCGAGTGATATAATCTTCTTGTCTTACAGGACAAGCAGGTACAATCAAGTCGCTTGTGAGAAAGGAGTTATGTGGTTGGAACAGATTGTACCGAAATACTCTGTCGGAAAACGGACATACTCTGTCGATGAGATACGCTCCATACTGAATATCGGGCGCAGAAAAGCATATGAACTGTGCAATTCGGGAGAGTTCAAAATCGTCCGTATCGGCAGAACCATAAGAATTTCAAAACTCTCTTTCGATGAGTGGCTTGACAATACCACTGATAACGGAGGTATTTGATATGGCTTCAATCGTAAAGAGAGGTAAAACATATTCTGTCGTCTATTATGAGGGCGAGGGTTCAAATCGTCATCAAGTCTGGGAATCGGGGCTGAGCTATTCGGCAGCCAAATCCCGCAAAGCAACGATTGAATATGAGAAAGAACAGAACACCCATGTGGATCACAATGACATTACCGTAAGCGAGTTCTTGTATGAGTTCATCGAGAAATACGGTGAGAAAAAATGGGTGGCATCAACCTATGACGGAAATGTCGGCTTGCTCGAAAATTATGTTCATCCCTATTGGGGCGACAAAAAACTTCGCAGCATCCGCACCAAGACCGTCGATGACTTTTATCATTTTCTGCTGAACGAAGCAGAGCCGGCAACCAATATGGGCAAACCAAAACGGGAGCATATCAGCCCTTCAACCATTCATGACATCCACAAGGTTCTGCGATGTGCTTTCAATCAGGCGAAAAAGTGGGAGTACATTGCAAAAAATCCATTTTTGGATGCGACACTGCCGGAGCACAAGGAGGCTAAACGGGATGCCTTGACTCCCGAACAACTGCAAAGAGTGTTGGACTTTACTGACCGCACCGACATCTACGACTTATATGTGATGCACTGTGCGATACAGCTGGCATTTGCTTGTTGTATGCGCGGCGGCGAGGTCGGCGGAACGCAGTGGGAGCGCTTTAGCCGGAGTGATCAGGTACTATACTGCTTAATACCTGTGTATTATATCTGCTCATTCAGAATCTCCTTTCAGCCTAATCCATAAAATAAGAATTCCTTTCTAACTCCTGTCACTTGGCTAAAGGGAAACAAATACCATGGGACAAGAATGACTATAACTTCCGATATTTGATTAAAATAACAGAAGTGAAATCGGAAGTTCTTGACTTTACAAAAGTTCCGATATATAATTAAGTGGAATTAAAACTTCTGTTATGATTCTTATTATAGCATTTTCCAGAAGTTTGTCAACAAATAATCGGAAGTTACGAATAAATATTTTTTGAAAGGAAGGATACTACCATGACATTTGGAGAAAAAATTAAAGAAGCTCGTTTGGCTATGAACCTATCTCAAACGGAGCTTGCCCAGATGACCGGCATTTCCGAAAGATCCCTTTACACCTATGAGCAGCTCGGAACACTCCCCAGAAAAAGCAACATCAGAAAACTTGCTGAAGCACTGCATATCTCTGTGTCCTATCTTTTGGACGAATCTGAAACGGATAGCCAGAGCCATATAGATCAGGATATGTTTATTTTAGAGGCAAAGGAAAACTTCGGTTCAAAAGGAGCAAAAGAAGCTCAGGAAGTGTTGGGTCGTGTAAATTCTCTGTTTGCCGGTGGAGAATTGGACGAGGACGCAAAAGATGTATTCTTCCAGGCGATTATGTCAGTTTATATGGACTCTAAGAAAACAGCACGGGAAAAGTACACTCCGAAGAAATACAGAAAGCATAAAGATAAAGAGTAAAATCCTCAAGCACAGAATATGTTTTCTGTGTGCGATTCGGAGGTGAAGCAAATGAAAACGGCAGAGCATATCATTGAAACTGTCGATAAGCTTGTGCGAAAATATCACACCAGAGACCCTTACGAGCTATGTCAGCTGTTAGGTATCAAAATCCACTATTACGATTTACAGAAGAAATTGAAGGGCTTCTTCTATTACCAGTCCAGACAAAAGAATATCGTGATAGATCACAATGTGAACGGTATCCTGGAGCGTATATTAGTCGCACATGAATTAGGACACGCTGTCCTGCATACAAAAATCGCTATGATGCACGGCTTTCAAGAAATGGAAGTTTTTGATGATAGATCAATCGAAGAAAATGAAGCAAACTTCTTTGCGGCGGAGCTTCTGTTAGAAGATGGGAAAGTCCTGGAATGCCTTTCGGAACACACATTTTTTGAAACGGCTAAAATGCTCTATGTACCGGCAGCATTATTAGACTACAAATTCAGCCTGCTCCACGAAAAAGGAGAGCTGGTAAATTCGATGTATATTCGTAAAGCAGATTTCCTGAAAGAAGATCTTCATGCCTACGATAACGACATTGGTTATGGCGATATATGAATATCTATTTTTATATCTTTACAGAAAAAGTCCACCAGTACGATGCGTAGTGCATCATGACTGGTGGACTTTTTGCTTCTTAAAGAATCAGTATATTGTGCTGCAAAAAAGAACCCCATAGCAGTTCACTCTGTACCGTCAATGGGCTTCTTTTTCATTATATCAATCAAGCTCCGCTTTTTTTATCATCTCTTGCTGGTCAATCAAGACATCAATCAACTTTCCTACGGTTATCAATGTTGTTACATTACACTTTTTCAGTTTTGCAGCAATCTCATTATCAATGATGCTGTCGCATTTTGCATATGGGGTATCCAGTAAAAAATAGTCAAAGTTCTTTTCCAAGACGAATGCCAGTTTTAGAAGCATTGCCAAAGAAACTTTCGTCTGTCCAACTTCAACATGGCTCATATGATTGTTCGAGCAACCAACCAACGCACCCAAATCAGCCTGACTATAACCCTTTTCCAGTCGGGCAGCTCTAATGCGCTGACCAATCTTAACGTAATCAATTTCCGGTTGCGTTTCAATCACCTCCATGCTGTGTATGATTCTGCTATACATTATAAAATGTACCAAAAATCTCAACAACCAACATCGGGTGCAAGTTGCATTTATAAATGCAATATGATAAAATTTTATAGGCAGATTGCATTAAATGATAGAATGAAAAGAACCCCAAGACGACAATATGAGCTATCTTGAGGTTCTTTAAAATAAAAAATTCGTAGAGTACATTACTCCACGAATCGCATTCTTCTCTGTTTTTTTTAGTTTATATCTTTATTTTACAAATTGTCGCACTGTTTGTCAATATGTTAGGGACATAAAACACGAGGTTTTGCACAAAAATCCATCTTAGAAAGTTCCAAAGTCACAATTTGCCGTCAGAATTATAGTCATATTGAAGGAGGTGTACCTTATGGCACGAAAAGGAGAAAATATTTACAAAAGGAAAGACGGCAGATGGGAAGGAAGATACATTAAGTCCCGATCTTCTACAGGCAAAGCCAATTACGGTTATGTTTATGCAAAGTCATATCGAGAAGTCAAGGCAAAACTTATCAGTCAAAGTTCGTGCACGAGTAATTCTGTCACTGTCGATCCAGAAATTAGCTCAGATCAATTTGAACAGGTTGCTATGGAATGGTTTCAAGCTATATGTCCTAAAGTGAAGGAATCTACAAGCAACAAATATAGGAATCTTCTCAGCTCGTATATACTTCCTGTGTTCGGAAGCAAACAATTGCGTGATATAACACACGAGTTTATTGAAACGCAGTGTAATTTTTTCCTTGTTTCTGGTGGATTAAAGGAGAATGGACTTTCCTCTAAAACTGTTTCAGATATTTTATCTCTAATTCGAAATGTCTTACAATTTGCCACCCGAAACGGGAAAGCCATTTCTTGTGACGCACGATCTATATCTACCATATAATCAGGATCGCAAAGGTCGTAGAGTTCTTCCAAAGCGCCCTGAATGTTTTTGGGTGTAAACATTTTTTACCTTACCTTTCCATTGATTTTTCTCTTTTTTTCTGCCATTGCTCCAAAAGCTGAATGATTTTATCCTCCATCTGCTTGTTGGTATAGGACTTCGGGAAGTATTTTCGCAACGAATCCGTTTTGAAGGTTACTCTGTCCAGCTCTCCCTTCTTGATTTCATTCATAATCTCGCACATCGCATCCAGCGTACACTCGCCCTCCTGTGCGAGCTTTTTAATTCGCTGTGCTTGCGAAAGGGAAGGAGCTGCTTGAGCATAATCCATTGCAGAAAGAAAATCCTTCTGTTCTTCACTTGCCAGATAGGAAAGCTCCACCGCAGGATTGAATTTGATCTGACCCGTATCTACCATATCCAGCAGTTCCGGAATCAGTTCGGTCAGACGGATATAACGGTGTACCTGATTTCTGCTTTCTCCTGCCTCCTGACCGACTATATCCATTGCCTGCAACTTCATCCCAACTTGGGATGAAGTTAAATCGGTGCGTTGACCTTGATGTTTAATCGCATCCAGCTTCATCTTATAAGCAAATGCTCTTTCACTCGGCAGGATACTCTCCCTCTGCAAATTCGCATCAACCATCAAAATAATGGCTGCATCATCGTCCAGGTCACGAACAATCGCAGGCATGGTTTCCTTACCCGCAAGCTCCGATGCCCGGTGCCGCCTGTGACCAGAAACGATTTCATAACCACCGTCGGGGTCAGGACGGACAATCGCAGGAGTGAGAACTCCGAAATCTCGGACGCTCTCTGCCGTTTTCATCATTTCTTCATCATCAACCACACGGAAGGGGTGTCCCTCAAAGGGGTGTAGCTCAGAAAGCGGAATTTCCTGCACACGCTCCTGCTGGGCTTCAGCTCTGGATTGATCGGTGGAGAAAATATCATCGTACCCCTTCAAGCTGATGTTTGCGCCTTTTTTCTGCATTGTTTAACACCTCCTTCGTCAGAATTTTATAGGCTTCGGCAACTTTGCCTTTGGGATCATGCTTGAAGATACTGGTTCCCTCTGCGCTGATTTCCTCTGCACGGACAGAGCGGGGAATGTCGGTCTTGTAAACCTTCAGCTTTCCGCCGTAGCTCTCCCGAATCAGATTGCTGATGTCTTTGGAGTAGTTGGTGCGGCTGTCCACCATCGTCAGAAGAATCCCTTCAATCCTCAGTTTCGGGTTGATTTGCCTCTTGACCTTGTTGATGGTTCCAAGCAGCTGTTCCAGACCCTTTGCAGGAAGGTATGCTGCCTGAACCGGTATCAGCACATTGTCGGCAGCTGCCAACGCATTGACGGTCAGCATACCCAAAGACGGCATACAGTCAAGAAGAATGTAATCATAATTCTGTTTGACTGTATCCAGGTATTGCCGGAGAATGGTTTCCCGGCTCATGGCATTGACCAGTGCTACCTCCATACCTGAGAGTTCGATGTTGGACGGCACCAAATCAACGCCCTCCGGATGATGAAGAATCCCTTCATCGGGAGTAATAGGGTTTTCCATCATAATCTTTCCCATCAGATCGGAAAGTGTCGGAGACAGATCATCCGGGCAGGGATTGCCCAAACTGACCGTCAGGGAAGCCTGGGGATCGGTGTCTACCAGAAGCACCTTTTTTCCTTCAAGAGCCAAGCCAACGCCCAGATTCTCGGTGGTGGTGGTCTTTCCAGTGCCTCCTTTCTGATTGACCACCGCAATGATGGTTGCTTTTTTCGACATTTATCGTCACTCTCCTTCCTCTCGCTTCATTTTCAATTTCTTAAATCCTCCTTCCAAATATCCGTGTGACATATCGTGCCGAACAAGAGCATCGTAGTAGGTGTCTATTGTCGTCGGCGCATTGTATATCGTAGTCAGCATATACTGACGGATATTTCTAATCTTTGTGGTGTTCTCCTTGAAGCAGTCCATAACATATCGAATGTGTTCGGCATTCAGTTTCATAAACCGACTGCGGACAATTTCTGCCGGACGCTCCTCTGCACCAATGCGAATCAACGGTCGCTTCGTGCAAACTGTTTCAACGATCAACTCCAGAATGTTATCCAGCATTTCGGAATCGTAAGGGTAATCCTTCTTCAACAAATCCATACTGAGCTGATCCGAGAAATAATCAAAGTATTCTTGATACCGGTCATTCTCGTCCATCATTCCACCATTTCCGGAAGGAAAGATAGAATCAGTATCACTAAATTCAGTATTTTTAATATCAGTATTATTACATTGTGATTTCGGAAGTTCTTGAGTTGTGATTTCCATTGTTCCAGAATTGTGATTTTCACAATTCAAGAGTTGTGAATCCACAGCAGAGATAAAGTTCTTCACATAGATCAGGTTGGGCTTTCCCAAACCCTGGCGCTTACGTTCAATCAATCCTGCTTTCTTCTCAAGTTCACTGAGCAGCTTGATAGCCTTTTGTTCAGCACAGTTCAGAGCCATCTTCGCTTCGTCGATTGTAAAAATGATATACACTCTACCGTTTTTATCTATCCAACCATTCTTGGCAGACAGGCTCATGCGGTCAAGCAAAATGCCATACAGCATCTTGGCATCGGCAGAAATATTCCAGAACCTCTCGTTCGTGAACAACACCTTCGGAACTCGATAGAATGTGAATAGATCGGATTGCTGACCGTAAAAATAATCAAAACTCACACGGCTTCACCACCTTCTTTCTGCGGAAAACTTTCTGTTGTCAGCGGAATGCTGCGGAAAGTCGTATCCGTCTTTTCGTAAGGACATCGGGCAAAATAGTAGAAGCGGTATTCCTGTTCATACACATCCATATCAACGAAGCCCCACTTCACGCATAACCTTCTTCGTACACCAACCAATGCACGGGTGATCTCGCCCATAGGGACAGCCATCACATTCCGACTTGGGTTTCGGCGGCAAAGAGATTAAGTAGTAGCAATTATTTCTACCCAGACGGCAGCCCTTTCTGCCATTCGTCCAGAAGTAGCAGTAATGACAGTCGCTCGGCTTGTCTGCGGTATAAACAGGCTTGCTCAAATAAAACACCTCCAATCTCTTGTATTTGCCCATGGGTTTGGGCATAAAAAAAGAGCGCCTATCCATCCCCAATGCGGGGCAAATAGACGCTCTATGTACATAACGATATTTAATTTTATCTGCTATAACTGCATGGTATTCAAAACATCCGCCTTTTTTGATTAGCTGGATTTTTGGCACGATTTTGGGGCTGATTAGCAGGAAGGGCATTTTCATTAGCAAGAACAGCCCGTTTTCTGCTAAAAATTAGCTGGCGATTTTGTCTTATAACAACCGTTCGATTCTGGAGGGGTTGTCAAAAATCAAATTTTGGAGTAGAATTTTATCTCATACAGTGAAAGAGCTTTTTCGTAGCTTTTTATATAAGAAAAGCCGAAAACCCTTGAAAACAAAGGCTTTCGGCGTTGTTCACTGGCGTCCATAAGAGGATTTGAACCTCCGACCCCACGCTTAGGAGGCGTGTGCTCTATCCAGCTGAGCTATATGGACGTGTCTGATATATGATTATAGCCCGATCAAAGTCGAACTGCAATCCCTTATTTAGTTTTTTTTGAGGTGGCCGTTGTAACGCAACCTTAGGAGGCGGCCGCTCTATCCAACTGAGCTACGGGGGCACAACAGCGTTATTTTAGCGCAAAGGGCGGCGGGTGTCAATGACCGGCGGCAGAAACGGGCCGCACGGTTGCACACCTGTGCAGATTATGGTATGATAAACGGACTGCGCACAAAGGAGGTTGCCCCATGCGTCTCATCCGCGAGGAAAAAGCCTTCATCCGGGAGGCCGTTTTGCTCATGCTCCCGATGATCCTGCAAAATTTCGTGACATTTTCCATGTCCATGGCCGACACGTTCATGGTCGGCGTGCTCGGCGAGACGGCGCTCGCCGCCGTGACGATGGCCAACAGTCCGTTTTACGTCATGCAGCTGATGATCTTCGGCGTGCAGAGCGGCATGAGCGTGCTCGTGGCGCAGTACCACGGCCGCGGCGATCAGGAGGCCATCAACCGCGTCATGGGCATCGCGCTCTTTGTTTCCACGACGATCACGGGCCTGCTCGCCGTCACGGCATTCTGCATCCCGGAGCAGATCATGCGCGTGCTCACCAACAACGCCGACCTCGTTGCGCCCGGCGCGGCGTACACGCGCTACGTCGGCTTTTCGTACTTCTTCTCCGCCATCAGCGGCGTGTACATCGCCGCCCAGCGCAGCACGGAAAATCCCCGCCTCGGCGCCATCCTGCTCACCGTGTCCGGCGCGCTGAACATCTTCCTCAACTGGGTGCTCATCTACGGCAAGCTCGGCGCGCCCATGCTCGGCTGCGCGGGCGCGGCCGTCGCCACGCTCATCAGCCGCGCGTTCGAGGTCGCGGTGCTGTGCGTGTATGCCCGGTTCAGCCGCCGGCTGCCGCTCATGCCGCGCGCGCTGCTGCACCCCGGCCGCGTGATCGCAAAGGACTTTGCCAAGTACGCCCTGCCCGTCGTGTGCAATGAGTGCCTGTGGTCGCTCGCGTTTTCGCTCTACACGGTCATCATGGGGCATATGGGCAACAACACGCCCATCCTCTCGGCCTACACCATCGCCGGCAACCTGCAGCGCATGCTCACCCCGGCGTCGTTCGCCGCGGGCGGCGCGGCCGCCGTGCTCATCGGGCGGGAGATCGGCCGCGGCAACCGCGATCAGGTGCAGCGCAAGGCCTGGGTGCTCGACGGGCTGGCGCTCGTCGTCGGCCTCGTGTGCATGGGCATCATCGCGCTCGTGCGCAACGTGCTGCTGCGGCCGTACATCCTGCCGCTGATGCACATGGAAGGCGCGGCGTGCGACATTGCCATGTACATGATGGGCGTGCTCATGCTCGTGCAGCCGGTGTCGAGCGTGAGCCTGACGAACATCGTCGGCGTGCTGCGCGGCGGCGGGGACGTGCGCTATGCGATGCTGTGCGACGTCGGGCCGCTGTACGCGGTGTGCCTGCCGCTGGCGACGCTCACGGCGCTCGTGTGGAAGCTCGACATCCGGTACGTGTACCCGCTCATGTCCATTGACGTGATCGTGCAGATCTTCCTGTGCGTGCCGCGGCTGCGCTCCGGCAAGTGGATCCACGACGTGACCCGCGGTGCCGGCGAACTGGAGACGTGACGGCCCCGCAATATCTTAACAAACAATTCAGGTAATCCTTCACAGAATCGTCATCCTTTTTTCGGGAACCAATTTACAATGGGGGCGTCTCATCCTGTAAAGCACCGCGGTCCCTGGATCGCGGGGAAAGGAAACCAACACCATGAAATTTCTCAAACGGGCTCTGCCCATCGTGCTCGCCGTGTGCCTGCTCGCAAGCCTCGGCGCCGTGTCGGCCATCGACGCCGGCGAGACGCGCACCGTCATCGGCGCCGACCTCACGGACGACCAGATCCAGACCGTCTACAAAACCTTCGGCATCGAACGCGGCAGCGTCAAGGAGCTGACCGTCACAAACAAGGACGAGCGGCAGTATCTCAGCGGCGTCATCAGTGACGCGCAGATCGGCACCAAGTCCATCTCCTGCATCTCCATCGAGGTGCTCGAGAGCGGCAAGGGCATGACCGTCAACACGTCGCACATCACCTACTGCACGAGCCAGATGTACATCAGCGCGCTGGCCACGGCCGGCATCACGGACGCGAAGATCACCGTGACCGCGCCGTTCGACGTCTCGGGCACGGCGGCGCTGACGGGCGTGTACAAGGCGTATGAGGACATCACGGGCACGAAGCTCGACGAGACCGCCAAGGCCGTCTCCTCGCAGGAACTGGCCACGACGGCGGAGCTCGCGCAGGCCATCGGCGACTATGACTCGGTCGAGATCGTCAACGAGCTCAAGCTCATCCTCAACGAGACGAAGGACATGACCGACAGTGAACTGCGCGCCAAGATCAAGGAGATCGCCGCCGAGTACGACGTCACGCTCACGGACGACCAGATGACCCAGCTCGTGAACCTCTGCCGCTCGCTCGAAAAGCTGGACACGAACGCCCTGCTCTCGAAGGTGCAGGCCGTGCAGGACACGCTCAAGCAGCTGGCCGGCGCGAAAGACAAGGTCGCGTCCTTCACCGGCAAGGTCAAGGACGTCATCACCGCCATCGGCGATTTCTTCAACCGCGTGATCGCTCTCTTCCGCAAGTAAATCCGGATATGCTGACCCGCCCGCAGGCAGTGCCTGCGGGCGGGTTTTTGCATACCAAAGCGCGGGCGGTGCATCAGCACCGCCCGCAGAAGCAGCTACATAAGAAACAATATGCTGCCAGCCTTAGCAAGCATCTACAATCGTCTCTCCCCATATATCCTTAAGCGTATTTCCATTGATACGTGCATTTTCAAACAACTCTCGACAAGAGCCAAATGCCTGCGTATTGTCAAAATCGTCGTTCAAATACGAACGGCCTTCCTTTGTGTGTGAAATCCAATAATCCCTTCCGCGATACGAAAAATGGATTTCTCTCCCGTGCACGGTCGCGTTATGCCTGACCGCCTCATATGTCTCCCAAACCGGGTCACTCCACTCTGGTATTGCGGCTTGTTGAATGACATTCATCAACAGTGTGCCATCAACACAAACTTGCTCGCATAATTCTTCCAACGAGTTCCGCTGCTGAGGCATCGCATCTGTGGTCACAAAACGATACCGGAAGCCGAATAAAGATTGGCGCCTTTCAAGTGTGTAGAATTCAGATCGATAACAAAACACAAGGAAAGTATGTTGCTGCAAATACATCTTAATTTCCTGTATCGTCACACACTTCACCTACAATTATGTTCTTCTACTGTTCGTCCCTGCAATGCAAATTATACGCAGATTGCAGGCAGACTTTCTGATGCTTGGGGAGTACCTGAAGCAACGCCTCATACACTTCCTCATAAAACTGGATGCGCACAAACCCAGGCTTTGTCCTGAGAGAATTGATGCGATTTGCTGGACTCTTGCCCTTGTACTTCGGCAGCGGCTCGTAACTCAAATAAATCCACCAGCGAGTTGTTCCGGTTGTCGTTGCATAATCCATGCCGACGATGCAACGATCATAGTACAAAGCAACACTTTTACGAAAGGGGCATTTGCAAACCAGATGGTCCGGATACAAATACATATAATGACACATGCGAAGAAACCAAATCGCAGTCCATAGACAGGCACCCCACATAAAAATCGCAAACAGCAGATAAATACCTTTGCTTCACTCCCGCCATCCGCTCCCGAACACCGTGATTGCCCACAGCAGAATCACAAGCATTTCTGCACCCAGTCCAGCGAACGCCGTCGGAACACATTTGTATCTTTTCATTTTCATTGGCTTCCGAGCGCTTCCTTTCCTCACGGCATGCACGGCGTCATTTTTCCAGCGCGGCGAGCTTTTCGCGCCGGATGCGTGCAGCGTCCCGGCGGACGAAGTACGCGGGGATGAGGATGAACACCGCGCTCACGGCCGCGGCCAGAAACAGTTCATACGGGTAGAGGTAGCTGCCGGCGTAGCTCGGGTACTTGGCGAGGATGGCCGCCGTCGGCTCGAGCGCAACGGCCCGGATGATGAGCGGGTCGATGATGCTCGCGAGCACCATGGGCAGCATGATGTAGATGACCATCTTCACGCTCTGCGACGCGCCTGCGCGCCCGGCGGGCGTATAGTCACGCGACGAGGCGGTGAACAGCCCCGCCATGGCGAGGTTTCCGGCCATGATGCACGTGCCGCCGACGCACAGCAGCGGCATGGCGTGGCCGACGAACTTGATGCTGTAGGCGATCAGCCCGCCGAGCACCTGCAAAATTGCCACGGGGTAATAAAACTTCTCCTTGCCAAAGCGGTCCATGACCTTGCCCGCGAGGACGGACAGCACGGCCGAGGCAAGTACGACGATGCCGATGGGCAGGATGTAGTTCTCAATGCCGAGCGTGACCTCGACGAGCGAGATCATGTACGGCTGCCACAGCTGCATGGCAAGACCGGAGAACATCATGCCGAGAAAGCAGATGTAGATCATCTTATTGGCGCGGATGTTCGCCGGGCGGAAAGCATAGAGCACGTCGCGCAGGTACGTGTCGCCCTGCACGGGGCGCAGGGCCGGACTGTCGCGGAAGATGCACAGGCCGAGCACGCCGGCCGCACTCGTCAGGCCGCCGAGCACGAGGAAAAACCCCGTCCAGTTGCCGTGTACGGTCATGCCGTCAAAGCCCGCGAAGATGACGATCAGCGCGAGGATGGGCATGATACTCAGCACGATGTCCACGACGCCGCGGTTCGTGACGTCGGTCACGTCCGTGACCCAGGCGGAAAAGGCCGAGTCGTTGGCCGTGCTGCCGATGGCAGACATGACGCAGTCCATCACGACGAAGAGCGTCACCGCGAGGCCGACGTCGCCGCCGACCTGCCCGTTGCCGAAGAGCGCGAACGCCGCCGTCGTGATGCCCCAGAGGATATACCCCCAGCAGACAAAAGCGCGGCGCTTGCCCACGCGGTCCGACCACGCGGCGCTGAAGATCGTCGCGAGCGCGGCGGCAATGGCGCTGGCCGCAACGGTCGCGGATGTCGCCCAGCCGGCGGCCGTGATGTTTTTCTGAATGTAGGTGGAAAAATAGACGTTTTCGACCATCCAGGCGATCTGCCCGATGAAGCCGAACACCAGCAGACTCGTCCAGACGCGCGCGCCGAGCGGCGTCGCCTTTTTGACGACCAGTTTCTCCTGCATGAAAGTTCTCCCCTTTGCAAGGCGTTGTCACCTGATTATACCATGTTCTCCCCCGCCCGGCAACCGAAAAGCCGCCGCCAGGCGCGCTGTAACCGGCTCGGAAACGTTTTCGCTTCTCCGCGCACAAAAAATATAAAAAATTTTTTGTGTTTTTGCATTAAAAAAAGAAGCTGGCGCATTATTACGGCAGAACGGAAATGAGATCATTTTCCGCAAGACAGAGCTTGCTTTCCTCATAAGGTTGTTTACCGGTTATTTACAACTTTACCCCACACACACAAACTTTTGCTTGCTCTGCAGCGCCCGCGCGACACCCGCGCGGGCGCATTCTCTTTTAAAAGACGTGTTCCCTTTTTCAATCATAACACAGCGCCCGGGGCTCTTTTCGGCTCCGGGCATTTTCGTGCCCTCCCCCTTTGCAGGAGACAAACCGGTCACACAACGCACACTGAATCCGCTGTCTTTGAAAGCCTTCCCCGTACGGGGAAGGCTCCCTCCCTGCAGCGATAATCAAAGCGCCGCCCCACATCGTTTCGATGCGGAGCGGCGCTTGACTCTGCTGATGCTGTACAGCCTTCACGCGGCCTTCGCGGTCTTGCCCGCGCGCCACGCCTCGAACTTGGCGCGCATATGGTCGTTCAAGCGGCAGAACGCCTTCATCACCGGCCACGACAGCAAGCCGAACACGATGAGGATGAGCGCGCTCTGCAAATTCAGCTTCTGCAGGCTGAACAGCGTCGGGAAACCGAAATACGCGATTACAAACAGCACGCCGAGCACGACGATCATCACCTTGCGGATGGTGTTGTACGGCTGGCACGTGCGGTGCACCATCATGAGGCCGACAATGCCCATGACGCCGGTGCAGATCGTGATCATGGCCGTGTCGTCGAGCTGGAAGGCGATATAAAACAGCAGGATGCCCACGACCATCGCCAGATCCGTCATCGCGGCCGGCAGCGCGCGGAAGAGCACGTTGCGCAAAAACTTCCCCTTGACGAGGCTCTCGTTCGGCTCCATAGCGAGGATGAACGACGGGATGCCGATGGTCACGGCGCTCACGAGCGTGAGCTGCGCGGGACTGAACGGATACGGCAGCGTAGCAAAGAGCGTGAAAAATGTGAGGAAGAACGAGAAGATGTTTTTGACCAGATACAGCGACGCGCTGCGCTCGATGTTGTTGATAACGCGGCGGCCCTCCGCCACGACCGACGGCATGGAGGCAAAGTTCGAATCCAGCAGCACGATGTGCGACACCTGGCACGCCACGTCGCTGCCCGAGGCCATGGCGATGGAGCAGTCGGCCTCCTTGAGCGCGAGCACGTCGTTGACGCCGTCGCCCGTCATGGCCACGGTGTGGCCGTCGGCCTTGAGCGCCTGCACGAGGCTGCGCTTCTGCGCCGGGGTCACGCGGCCGAAGACCGTGTACTTACCCGCCGCATCGCGGATGGCCTCCTCGGTCGTGAGCGTGCGCGCATCGACGAAGCGGTCGGCGTTTTCGATGCCGGCGCGCTTGGCCACCTCGGACACCGTGCGCGCATTGTCGCCGGAGATGACCTTCACGGCCACGCCCTGGCTGGCAAAGTAGCCGAACGTCTCCGGCGCCTCGGCGCGGATCTTGTTCGAGAGCAGGATCAGCGCGATGGGCAGCAGGGCGGCATTCAGCGTCTCGTCCGAGAGCGTGCCGTCATACATGCCCAGCAGCAGCACGCGGCAGCCCTTGGCAGAGTAGCCCTCGATCTGCTCCTGATACGGGTTTTCCCGCCCAGCGAGCAGCACGTCCGGTGCACCGAGCAGGTACGTCTCCTCGGCGTGGAACGACACGCCGCCATATTTCTTTGCCGACGAGAACGGCAGCGTCGCCGTCGCGTCCTGCGTCTTTTCGCCCGTGAAATAGCGCCGCAGAGCGGCCATGGTGTCGTTGTCAGCCTGCATGGCGTAAACGTAGTCGGACATGATCATGCGGATGTCCTCGAGCGTGAAGCGGTCGTCGCACAGGGGGCAGACATCCTCGACGATCATCTTGTTTTCCGTCACGGTGCCGGTCTTATCCACGCACAACGTATCCACGCGCGCGAGCGTCTCGATGCAGCCGAGCTCGTGCACGAGCGTCTTGCGCTGGGCCAGACGCACAACGCCTGCCACGAGCGCAAGGCTGGTAAGCAGGTACAACCCCTCGGGGATCATGCCGATGATGGAGCCGACCGTGCTCGTCACGGCGATAGGCACCGAACGGTCAAGCCACACGAACTCCTTAATGAACATCACCACGCCGAGCGGGATGACGATAATGCCGATCCACTTGACGAGGTTCTGCAGCGAGCGCATCATCTCCGACTGCTGCGGCTTCTTGGCGCGCTTGGCCTCCTGCGTCAGGCGCGAAACATAGGAGTCTGCGCCGACGTCCGTCAGCTGCGCGCGGCACATGCCACTGACGACGAAGCTGCCCGACAGGAGCTTGTCGCCGGGGTTTTTCTTGATCTCGTCCGATTCGCCCGTGATGAGCGCCTCGTTGACGTAGCAGCTGTCCTGCGCCACGACGGCGTCGGCATAGATCTGGTTGCCGGCAGCGAAGACGACAATGTCGTCGCGCACGAGCTGCACGGTGTCGACGGTCACGCGCCTTCCGTCGCGCACGGCGACGGCCTTGGGTGAGGCGAGGATGTTGAGCTTGTCGAGCGTTTTCTTCGAGCGGATCTCCTGAATGATGCCGATGGCGGTGTTGACGATGATGACGCCCATGAACGTCAGGTTCAGCCACTGCTGCACCGCGATCACGCACAGCGCCAGCAGGAAAAACAGCATATTAAAATAGGTAAAAATGTTGCTCAGGACGATCTGCTTGACGGTCTTGCCCGGCGGGTCGACGGGCGCGTTCGTCCAGCCGGCATCGGCACGCTCGCGCACCTGCGCGCTCGTCAGGCCCTGCTGCGGGTCCGGATGCGCGACCGGCACGTCCCGCCGCTCCGGCGTCTCGGGCTCGGGCGCGCGCTTGTCTTTGATTTTTTCGATCAGATTGGCCAAAGGTCTGCCTCCAAAATGAGAATACCCAATATTATAGCGTCTCGCGCGGCGGAAAGGAACAACTGTTTGTGAATATTTGCTTAAAAATGGCGCAAATTTTCGGCAGCCTGCACGGTGTGGCGCAGCAGCAGCGCGGTCGTCACGCTGCCGATGCCGCCGGGCACGGGCGTGCAGACGGCGATGGCCGCGGCATCAGGCGCCACGTCGCCGCGCAGCGTGCCGTCTGGCAGTGCGGTCGCACCCGCATCGAGCACGATCTGCCCCGGGCGCACAAAGTCAGTCGTGATGAGCCCCGGCGCGCCCGCCGCGGCGAGGAGAATGTCCGCATCCCGGCAGCGGGCGGCAAGATCGGGCGTTTTCCGGTGGCAGAGCGTCACGGTCGCGTCCGCGCGCGTGAGCAGCAGCGCGGCCGGCCGGCCAATCACCAAGCTCCGGCCCACGATGGTCACGCGCCTGCCTGCGGGGTCAATGCCGTGCGCGCGCAGCAGCTCCATACACGCCTCGGCCGTGCAGGGGGCGAAGCCCGCCGCCCCAGTCACGAGCGCGCCGAGCGATGCCGTTGTCATGCCGTCCACGTCCTTGCGCGCATCGAGCGTGTCGAGAATTTCCTGCGCGCGCAGCGCCTCCGGCAGCGGCCGCAGCAGCAGCACGCCGTGCACCGCGCCGTCCGTGCTCAGGGCGCGCAGGGTGTCGGTCAGGGCTTCGGGCGCGCAGTCCGCCGGCAGGGGCACGGGGCGCACGGTGATGCCGCAGTCCTCCGCCGAGAGTGCGATGCTGCGCAGATAGGCCCGGTCGTCCGGCTGCGCGCCGACGGACACGGCCGCGAGGCAGGGGGGTGCATCGAGTGCGGCGGCATGCTCACGCACCTGCACATAGATTGCCGCGGCGGCGGGCGTTCCGGTCAGGGTGTTCGCCATGGATCAGCCCTCCCCGCGCAGCGCGGCAAGCACCGCGTCCACGGTCTGCGCGCAGCATTGCACCACGGTTGCGCACAGGTGCTCGGCGCGCGCCTCGGTCTCGGCGCGGTCAGCGGGCGCGAGCAGGCCGGTATTGACAAAAACGTTCATGGCCGCGGCCTCCGCCGCCGCGCGGCACAGGGCCGCCGCACACCCGACGTCCGAGCGCAGGAGGGGGCTGGCCGCCTCGAGTGCGGCGGCCAGCAGCAGCGCCACCTGCTCGCAGTGCGCCAGCATATCCAGCGGGGCCTGGCACGCCGTGCGCGCCGCGACCGCGAGCGCGGCTGCGCGCTCGGGGTCGGTCTTCGGGATGGCGTAGGCCCGCTGCAGCGGCAGGAAGCCCGCCGCGTCCGCGTCGATGAGCGTGAGCAGCGCCGTGCGCTGTGCATCACACGCGGCGGCCAGCGTCGCGAGCGCGTCCGTGCGCTCGACATAGCGGGGGTTCGCTGCCGTTACGTTCGCGGCCATCGCGGCTAAACTCGCCGCCAGCGCCCCCGTGAGCGCGGCCGCGCCCCCGCCGCCCGGCGCGGGCGACGCGGAGGCGAGCTGCGCGGTAAATTCGGAAAGGGTCCGGTCGGTCATATGAAAAACCTCCTTGGGGGATGATTCGCAGTTGCGTCATGTGGAAAGTCCTTGCCCAACACCCAAGCCTTCTCCTTGCCGAGAAGGTGCCGAGCATCGCGAGGCGGATGAGGTGGAAAGGCGATGGATTTTGCCGGCGTTTTCGGCGATGCGCCGCGTATCCAACGACACCTCATCCGTCGCGGCGTGACCACCGCGCCACCTTCCCCTCAAGGGGAAGGCATCGCTGAACACGACGCCGGATCTTATCCGAAGCGGGCCTTGCCCCCTCTGGCTCCCCCGCGGCTCAGAGACTTTGGGAAAAGCAGTCCCATTGCTCCGGAGCGCCGACTCCATTTTATAATATTGTATTATACCGCGTGGCGGGGCGGTTGAAAAGTGGGCGTGTGGGCTTTTTGTGCGCTTTTTGGGCATACTGACCCAAAAGGGAGGAATGACCATGCAAGACGGTTTCCTGCGCGCGGCGGCGGCGTCCATCCCCGTGGCCGTGGCCGATCCCCGGCGCAATGCGGCAGCTTGCTGCGCGCGCATTGACCAGGCGCACCGCGCGAGCGCTGCCCTGCTCGTGCTGCCGGAGCTGTGCGTGACGGGCTACACGTGCGGCGACCTGTTTTTGTCCGCGCTGCTGCTCGACGCGGCCGAAGCGGCGCTCACGGACATCTGCGCGCACACGCAAAACAGCGACCCCGTCGTCGTGCTCGGCGTGCCGCTGCGCGCCGGTGGCAAGCTCTATAACTGCGCGGCCGTGCTGCACCGCGGGCGCATCCTCGGTGTAGTGCCGAAAACGTGGCTGCCGAATTACGACGTGTTCGCGGAAAAGCGCTGCTTCACGTCCGCGGCAGCGTACAGCGGCCCCGGCTGCGTGCCCGTCGGCGGGGAGGAGGTGCCGTTCGGCGCGGGGCTGGTGTTCGGCTGCGCGCAGATGCCGTCGTTTCGCCTCGGTGTGGAGCTGTGTGAGGATGTGTGGGCGCCGGTGCCGCCGTCGGTGCGGCTGTGCCTCGCCGGGGCGACCGTGATCGCCAACTGCTCGGCCTCGCCCGAGGCGGCCGGCAAGCCCGCCCACCGCCGCACGCTGCTGCGCGCCGCGTCCGCGCGCGGTCTCTGCGGCTATGTCTACGCCAACGCCGGGCCGGACGAATCGACCGAGCGCGCCGTCTTTTCCGCGCACCACCTCATCGCGGAAAACGGCACGATCCTCGCCGAGCACGCGCCCTTCGCGCCCGAATCCGGCCTGCTCGTGACAGAGCTCGACCTGCTGACGCTCTCGGCCGAGCGCCGCCGCAACACGACCTTTGTGCCCGATGGGAGCGGCGTGCGCGCCGTGACGTTTTCCATGCCGCTGCGCCCCACCCCGCTCGGCCGCGCGGTGTCGCCGCATCCGTTCGTGCCGGACGATGCCGAGCAGCGCTTCAAGCGCGCCGGGCTCCTGCTGACCATGCAGGCGCACGGCCTGCGCAAGCGCCTGCTGCACACCGGCAGCCGCGCGGCGGTGCTGCCCGTGACGGACGATAGCGACAGCGTGCTCGCCCTGCTCGTGTGCGCGCGCACGATGGACCTGCTCGGCCGCGCGCGGCACGATGTCATCGCCGTCACGCAGCCGGGGGGCGACCGGGCGCGCGTGCTGCGCCTGTGCAAGGCGCTGGGTGTGTCCGTGCGGCCGAACGCCGACCTTGCGGGGCTCGCGCGCACGCACGCGGCGCTCCCGCTCGCCGCGGCCGACTTCACGGCGCTGCTCCTCGGCGAGGCCGTCTGCGCACCGGACGCCTACGGCGTCAATGCCGCCGTGCCGCGCACGCTCGTGCGCTGGCTCATCGCGGCGGAGGCCGAGCGCGCCGAGGAACCCCTGCGCACGGAGCTGCGCGCCGCGCTCTCCGCGCCGGACGCCGACTGCGCCGGCGTCTCGTGCGCGCTGACGGACTTCTGCTTTTACCACCTCGTGCGCTGCGGCGCGCACCCGCGGCGCATCCTGCGGCTGGCGCGCGCCGCCTTCGGCGATGCGGCCACGGATGCGGACGTCCTGCGCGCCATGGCCGCGCTCACGCGCTGCCTGTTCCGGCGCCCGGCCGCCCTGCCGGCACACGTCACGCTCGACAGCAGCGCGCAGGCGCTGCGCTGGCCGCCGGACGCGGCCGGGTCGCTCTGGGGCGACGAGATCGACGCCCTGCGCCGGGAGCTGCCCTGAGACGAAGCTTCCAATATTCATGCATAAGTGCATATCCTGCCGCCGCTTGGATACCCGGAGCGGCGGCGTTTTGCGCATGAAGTTCGCCTTTTTGTGCATATCACCGAAAGGAAGCCGTTTCCTGCGTGAATTTTATTCAAAAAAGGGGGTTGACATTTGCACGAAAAAGGTGAATAATATGCACATATTATGAATGAATAATCAACGGAGGCAACCATGATGAAAAAAGAAGATATCAAAAAAGTCGTCCTTGCTTACTCCGGCGGTCTGGATACGTCCATCATCATCCCCTGGCTGAAGGAGAACTACAATAACTGTGAAGTCATCGCCGTGTCCGGCAACGTCGGCCAGGCCGACGAGCTGGAGGGCCTGGAAGAGAAGGCCATCAAGACCGGTGCCTCGAAGCTTTACGTCCTCGACCTGACGGACGAGTACGTCGACGATTACATCATCCCGACCATGCAGGCCGGCGCCGTGTACGAGGAGTACCTGCTCGGCACGAGCCACGCGCGGCCGTGCATCGCCAAGGGCCTTGTCGAGATTGCCCACAAGGAGGGCGCGGACGCCATCGCCCACGGCTGCACCGGCAAGGGCAACGATCAGGTCCGGTTCGAGCTGGCGGTCAAGCACTTCGCGCCCGATATGCCGATCATCGCCCCGTGGCGGGAGTGGGACATCAAGTCGCGTGAGGAAGAGATCGACTACGCCGAGGCGCACAACGTGCCCCTGAAGATCAACCGCGAGACCAACTACTCCAAGGACAAGAACCTCTGGCACCTGAGCCACGAGGGTCTCGACCTGGAGGATCCGGGCAACGAGCCGCAGTACGAGAAGAAGGGCTTCCTCGAGATGGGCGTGAGCCCCATCGACGCGCCGGACGCCCCGACCTATGTCACGCTCGACTTTGAGCAGGGCAAGCCCGTCGCGCTCGACGGCGAGAAGATGAGCGCCAAGGACATCATCCTCAAGCTCAACGCCATCGGCGGTGCCAACGGCATCGGCATCCTCGACATCGTGGAGAACCGGCTTGTCGGCATGAAGTGCCGCGGCGTGTACGAGACGCCGGGCGGCACGATCCTCTACAAGGCGCACAGCGTGCTCGAGACGCTCTGCCTCGACAAGATGACCATGCACGAGAAGCAGAAGCTCGCCGTGACCTTCGGCGAACTGGTGTACAACGGCCAGTGGTTCACGCCGCTGCGCGAGGCGCTCAGCGCGTTCGTGACCAAGACGCAGGAGCACGTCACCGGCACGGTGCGGCTCAAGCTCTACAAGGGCAACATGATCAACGCCGGCGTCTGGAGCCCGTACTCCCTGTACTCCGAGGAGATCGCAACCTTCGGCGAGAGCGACTACAATCAGGCGGACGCGACCGGCTTCATCAACCTCTACGGTCTGCCGATCGCCGTGCAGGCAAAGGTTGACGGCAAGAGCATGTAAGCGGTACAATATAAGAAATGACTTTTCTCCCCGCGCCGGGTCCCCTGGCGCGGGGACAACTGACGAAGGGAGACCATCACCATGGCAAAAATGTGGGCGGGCCGCACGGCCGGCGTGACCGATCCGGTCGCGGACGATTTCAACTCCTCCATCCGGTTCGACAGCCGGATGTACCGCGAGGACATCACGGGCAGCATGGCGCACGCGGCGATGCTCGGCGCGCAGCATATCCTCCCGCAGGCGGACGCCGATGCCATCATCGACGCGCTGCAGGGCATCCTCGATGATCTCGACAGCGGCGCGCTCGCGTTTGACCCCGCGTGCGAGGACATCCATATGTTCGTCGAGCAGGTGCTCACCGCGCGCATCGGCGACCTCGGCAAGAAGCTGCACACCGCCCGCTCGCGCAACGATCAGGTCGCGCTCGACCTGCGTATGTACCTGCGCAACGAGACGAGCGAGGTCATTGCGCTGACAAAGGACGTGCTCGCCGCGCTGGTGGATCAGGCCAAGGCGCACAAGGGCGACATTCTGCCCGGCTATACGCACCTGCAGCGCGCGCAGCCGATCACCTTCGGCCACCACCTGATGGCCTATGCCATGATGCTCCTGCGCGACATCGACCGTATGCAGGACGCGGTCAAGCGCATGAACGTCTCCCCCATCGGCTGCTGCGCCCTCGCCGGCACGACGTATGACACCGACCGGTTCTTCGAGGCCAAACAGCTCGGCTTTGACGATGTGGCGCGCAACAGTTTGGACGGCGTGTCCGACCGGGACTTCTGCGTCGAGCTGCTCGATGCTTACGCCATCGAGATGATGCACCTGTCGCGCCTGAGCGAGGAGCTGGTGCTCTGGTCGAGTTGGGAGTTTCAGTTCGTGCAGCTCTCGGACAGCTACACGACCGGCTCGTCGATCATGCCGCAGAAGAAAAACCCCGACATGGCCGAGCTCGTGCGCGGCAAGACCGGCCGCGTCTACGGCGACCTGATCGCCATGCTCACGGCGCTCAAGGGTCTGCCGCTGGCATATAATAAGGATATGCAGGAGGACAAGGAGGCCGTGTTCGACGCGGTGGACACCGTGAAGATGTGCCTGCGCGTCATGGCGCCGATGCTCGCGACCATGACCGTGCGCACCGACAAGATGCTCCACGCGGCGCAGACGGGCTTTCTCAACGCGACCGACCTCGCGGACTATCTCGTCACGAAGGGCCTGCCGTTCCGCAGCGCTTACAAGGTCTCCGGCGAGCTCGTGGCCTACTGCATCGCGCACAGCACCGTGCTCGAAAAGCTGCCGCTCGAGACGTTCCGCACCTTCAGCGACCTCTTTGACGACGGCGTGTATGATGCCATCGACCTCACCAACTGCGTCACGCGGCGCGTGTCCTACGGCGGCACGTCCGTGCCGAGCGTCGAGGCGCAGATCGCCTGGGTCGAGCAGCAGCTCGGCGCGTGAGCGGAAACATCGAACATCCACTGACCGGCGCTTCCGGAAACGGAAGCGCCCTTTTTGTCGTTTTCCGGACAGGGCGTGAAAAAACATCTTGCGGCGGGTGACAATATTTGCTATACTGAGGGCATCTAGAAACCTCTAGAATTTGAAGCAAAGGAGAAATGGCATGAAAAAGAAACTTCTGAGCATCCTGCTTGTCCTGAGCCTGATGCTCGCGCTCGTCCCCGCGGCCTTCGCGGCAGAGCCCGCCGCGAGCGGCACCTGCGGCGCCGAGGGCGACGGCAGCAACGTCACCTGGACGATCGACGCCGCCGGCACGCTGACCTTTGCCGGCACCGGCGCCATGCGCGACTATACTGCCCAGAGCGGCACGCCCTGGGGGCGCAGCGGCAACGCCATTCAGGCAGTCGTCGTGCAGGAGGGCGTCACCCACATCGGCGCGTACGCCTTTTTTTACTACACGAATTGCAGGTCCGTCAGCCTGCCGTCCTCGCTGGTCTCAATCGGTGAGAGTGCCTTCGCCATGAACTACGGTCTCACGCAGCTCGACCTGCCGGAGGGCCTTCGCGAGTTGGGTGACATGGCGTTCATGTCCTGCCGCGCGCTCAAGCGGCTCACGGTCCCGAGCACGCTCGAGACGATCGGCAGGAACACGTTCAGCTCGTGCGGATCGCTCAGCGATGTGACGCTTTCCGAGGGCCTGACCGTCCTCGGCAGGCTCATGTTCTCCGGCGACCGGCAGCTCAAAAACATCACGCTGCCGCAGAGCCTGACGACCATCGGGGCGTCCGCCTTCCAGCAGACCGGTCTGCAGGAGCTGCACATCCCCGCGAGCGTCACGAAGATCGAGGGTCAGGCGTTTGAGGGCACGGCGCTCACCTCGGTCGAGGTGCCCGGAACGGTCAAAACGCTCATCGACAGCGCCTTCTCCAGCTGCGACAACCTGCGCAGTTTCACACTGGGCGAAGGTTTCCGGAGCGTGCCGAATGGTCTGCTGTCCCGCTGCCGCTCGCTCGAGCGCGTCACGCTGCCGCAGTCGCTCGAAAAGATCGATGATTACGCATTTTCCGAGTGCCCGCGTCTGACCGAGATCAACATTCCGGACAGTGTGACCACCTTTGGCATCCGCTGCTTCAGCCGCACGGGCCTGCGCGAGCTCACGCTTCCGGAGGGCACGACCACGATCGGCGGCCGCGCGTTTGCCGACATGCCCGATCTGCGCGAGCTGCACATCCCGGCTGCGGTCACGTCGTTCGGCATCGGCGTGTTCGCCGGCGACAGCTCGCTCACGACAGCCTCGCTGCCGTCCAGCCTGACCGAGATCCCCGAAAGCACGTTTGCCTTCTGCGAGAAGCTCACGTCCGTGGCGATCCCCGACAGCGTGACGAGCATCGGCAAGGAGGCCTTCAAAAACTGCACGAGCCTTACGGCCATCGACCTGCCGGATGCCGTCACATTCATTGACGCGTCGGCATTTCTGGACTGCCAGTCGCTCACGCAGCTGCAGCTGCCCTCGGCGCTGGAGGCGCTTGGCGGCCAGGCGTTCGGCGGCTGCATAGGCCTGACCTCGCTCACTGTCCCGGACGGCGTACGCAAGCTGCCGAGCTGGGTGTTCAGCGGCTGCCAGAGCCTCGCCTCCCTCACGCTGCCCACCGATCTGACCTCGATCGGCATGGGTGCGTTTCATGGCTGCCGCTCGCTCACGGAGATCACGATTCCCGACAGCGTGCAGTCCATCGGCGAGATGGCGTTTGCCAATATGGCCCGCCTGCAGACCATCCATGTCGGCGCGGGCAACAGCGCCTATCAGACGGTCGACGGCGTGCTTCTGACGAAGGCGGGCGACGTGCTGCTTGCCTACCCTGCGGCGCGCCCCGGCATCCGTTACGATGTGCCGGATGGTGTCACCCGCATCGGCGAGCGGGCGTTTTACGGCAGCGGCCTGATGATCGTCCGCTTCCCGCAGAGCCTGCGCACGGTCGCCGACGAAGCATTTAAAAACAGCACGCGCCTCATCGCGCTCGATTTTCCCGCCGGTACGGAGGAGATCGGCACGCGCGCTTTCAATCGCGACAGCAATATCAGCGACGTGTTCTTCGGCGGCACAGAGAATGCGTGGTACCAGCTCGTCAAGGACGAGGCATACAAGTTCCCGCTCGATGTGCAGGTCCATTATCAAACGTCTATGGTCGTCCCGCGTGCGGCCGACCTGTTCACGGACGTGGACGCGGGCAGCTGGTCGTACCCCGGCATCGACTTCTGCGTGCTGGCCGGGCTCATGTCCGGCGTGGGCGGAGACACGTTCCTGCCGCGCGGTGTGACCACGCGCGCGCAGGTCGTGCAGATCCTCTACAATCTCTCCGGTGAGCCGGCCGTTGCCGGCGGCACGCCGTTCACCGATCTCACGGCCGACTGGTATCAGGACGCCATCGCCTGGGCGTACCAGACCGGCGTCGTATCCGGCACGTCGGCCACAACGTTTGAGCCGGAAGCGCCCGTCACGCGCGAGCAGATCGCCGTCATCCTCATGGGCTACGCCGAACAGGTCCTGAGCATGGACCTGTCTGCGGACAAGGCCGATCTCGCGGCGTTCCCGGACGGAGCAAACGTCTCCGACTGGGCGCGTGACGCCGTGGCCGAGGCGGTCGCGCTCGGTCTCATCTCCGGCGCGCAGACGAAAGACGGCACGTTCCTGCAGCCGCAGGGCGGCGCAACGCGTGAACAGGCCGCGACGATCCTCATGGGCTTTTACACGCTCGTGGATGTGGAAATGCGCATCCTGGAGTACGATGCACAGTAACGAACGGCAGCGAGGAGAAAGTATATGAAAAAACGCATTCTGAGCCTTGTACTCGCGGTCTGTCTGGCGCTGTCGCTGGCGCCGGCGGCCTTTGCGGCCGGGGGCAGCTCCGGCACGTTTGACGGCATGACCTGGGTGCTCGACAATGCGGGCAACCTGACCGTCAGCGGCAATGGCTATCTGCCCGAGCAGACGTTCGAAAACCGCTCGGATATCGTCACCGCGACATTCGTGCGCGCAGACGAAAAGGAGCGTTTCGTCATTTCGGACAACGCCTTTACCGGCTGCACCGCGCTCACGTCCGTCGATTTCGGCGACGGGGTCGATGTCATCGGCACGTCCGCTTTCCGGGGCTGCACCGCGCTGACGGAGCTGTGCCGCGGCGGCGCGCTGGAGCTGATCTACGATTATGCCTTCGCCGGCTGCACCGCGCTGCAAACACTGACGCTGCCCGAAACAGTCCTCCGCATCGATGCCCACGCGTTTGAAGGCTGCACCGCGCTAACGGATGTGACATTTGCGCCGGTCTCCGGGAGGGAGCCCAGGCTCTACAACATTTACGCGTATGTGTTCGCCGGCTGCACGTCGCTGCGCACCCTGACCCTGCCGGAGACCGTGGGCTTTATCGGCAGCTACGCTTTTTCCGGCTGCGACGCACTTAAGACACTGCCGTTTGACCAGTTTTCCCTGCTCGACGACTACGCGTTCGCAAATTGTTCGGGCGTGACCAACGCCGTGCTCAGCCCGAGTCTCCAGGAGCTGCCCGACGGCCTGTTTGACGGCTGCACGGGTCTGCAGCGCGTGACGATCCAGGACCGGGTCACCGACATCGGCACCGGCGTGTTCTCCGGCTGCACCGCGCTCACGGACGTGTACTACACCGGCGCGCAGACACAGTGGAACCGCATCCGGACCCCGGAGAATGAGAATGTGCTCGGCAGTGCAGCGCTGCACTGCGGCGCGGTTGCGCACACGTTTGATAACAACTGGGTCGAGACGCTTGCCCCCACCTGTACGGACGACGGCCTTACTTCCCGCACCTGCACCGACCCCGGCTGCGGCCGGACGCAGACGCGCATCGTCCCCTCCCTCGGCCATGACTGGGACGACGGCGTGACCCGCATTGAGCCCGACGGCCTGCTGGCCGGCGTGGTGGTCTACACCTGCGGCCGCTGCGCCCTGACCGCCATAGAGCTGACCGCTCCGGAGATCTGGGCATATCAGCACTTCACGGACCTCGACCCCGAGAGCTGGTCGTACGAGGGCATCCAGTACTGCGTGGCCACCGGACTCATGTCCGGCGTTGGCGGCACAACGTTTCTGCCCGGCGGCGTGACGACGCGCGCGCAGCTCGTGCAGATCCTCTATAACCTGGAGGGTGAGCCGGCCGTCACCGGCAGCACGCCGTTCACCGACCTCACGGCCGACTGGTATCAGGACGCCGTCACGTGGGCGTATCAGAACCACATCGTCTCCGGCACATCGGCTACGACATTTGCGCCTGACCTCGTCGTCACGCGCGAGCAGATCGCGGTCGTGCTCGTGGACTTCCTCATGAACGTCTACGGGCTCGAGCGCACGTGGATACCCGCGGCGCTGGATGTGTATCCGGACGGGCCGGACGTCTCCGACTGGGCGCAGGCCGGAATGTCGGACGCGCTGAGCCTGAAGCTGATCTCCGGCGCAACAAACGGCGAATCACCGGTGCGCCACCTGAATCCGCGCGCGGGCGCCACACGCGCCGAGGTCGCGACCATCCTCGAGAATATGTGCAGCGGCGTGCTCGGCATCGGCTGAGCGTGCCCGCCGCAAAAAGAAACCAAAACCACACGGCACAGGGCGCTTCCGGGCACGGAAGCGCCCTTTTTCTGCAAAAACCAGTTGTTTCCGCACCAAAAATCTGGTATAATAGGGACAATTTGCGGCGTTTGTCGCAAAACCGGAATGAAAAAGGAGAATCAGGATGAAAAAACGACTTCTGAGCATCCTGCTCGTGCTGAGCCTGATGCTCGCGCTCGTGCCGGCGGCCTTCGCGGCCGGTGATGTGAGCGCCGAACTGGGAAGCGACGGCACAACGCTCACCTTCTCCGGCAGAGGCACCGCCACGGCCGACTGCTGGGACGGCGACTGGACCGTCGTCACGCACATTGCCCTCGGGTTTAACATCAGCGGCATCGCCGAGGATGTGCTGGCCCGCTGCGTCAACCTCGTGTCCTTTGAGACCGTCAAGGGCAGCTGGTATCTCCAGACCTACAACGGCGGCCTCATCTCCGAGGACAGCAAACAGATGCTGGCCGCGCCGAACAAGTGCACGGCTTATGAAATTTTCGACTTGGTGCAGACCGTCAAGGCGGGCGCGTTCCGCTACTGTCAGGGGCTGACGGCGGTCACGTTCCCGGCAAGCCTCACCACCATTGAGGCGCAGGCCTTCACCAGCTGCCTGAGCCTGACGGACGTTCAGCTGCCAGACGGCCTGAAGACGATCGGCGACTTTGCCTTTGCCGGCTGCGCCGCGCTGACGAGCGTGCTCATCCCGAAGAGCGTCACGCACATCGGCGCGGGCGCCTTCACCGGCTGCACCGCGCTCACGGCCATCAACTACAGCGGCACCGAGGCCGAGTGGGCCCAGCTGACCAAGGGCGAGAATGCGCTGCCGGAGGGCGTGACCGTGAACTTCAACGCGCCCATCCACCACTACGGTTTCTGGACGGGCACGTACCCGAACTGCACGACCGAGGGTCAGCGCACCCGCGCCTGCAAGGACGACGGCTGCGGTCACACGGAGGAAATGACGCTCCCCGCCCGCGGCCACTACTTCGACGGCGGCCGTGTGACGACGCCGCCGACGGAGACCACGACCGGCGTACGCACCTATACCTGCAAGACCTACGGCTGCAATGCCACGTACACCGAGGAGATCCCCAAGCTCGCCCCGCAGGTGCCCGTGAGCGAGCGCTTTAACGACGTCGACCCCGACGGCTGGGCGTATGAGGACATTGCGTACTGTGTGGAGCACAGCCTCATGTCCGGCGTCGGCGGCCGGAGCTTCGCGCCCGACGGCGTGATGACCCGCGCGCAGATCGTGCAGGTGCTCTATAACATCGAGGGCGAGCCGGCCGTCACCGGCAGCACCCCGTTCACCGACCTCACGTCCGACTGGTATCAGAACGCGGTGCTCTGGGCGTACCAGACCGGCGTCGTCGCCGGCACGTCGGACACGACGTTCGACCCCGAGTCGCCCGTAACGCGCGAGCAGACGGCCGTCATCCTCATGGAGTACGCCGACCGGGTGCTTGACAAGTATCACCCGAGCGAATACGACCGGCTCTTCCCGTATCAGGACCGTGCGGACATCTCCTACTTCGCGCGCACGGCCATGAACTGGGCGGTCGATCACAATCTGTTCAGCGGCGTGCCCGGCCCGGGCGGTCTCTATCTCGAGCCGCAGAGCGCTGCCACCCGCGCGCAGATGGCCGTCATTCTGGCGCAGTTCTGCCGCGAGCTGAACGTCTGGAACGAGCCCATTCCGCTCGTCTGATCCGCATCCGGCTTTCGACCGGCGTCCCTGAACGGGACGCCGGTTTTTTGCACCTGGTGAATTATACGATCAAGCGCAACAGAAAAAGAAAAGAAGTTCATACGAATCTCTGGTAGAATGTAATCACCACAAAAACAAAAAACCAAAGGCTTGCTTTGCGACTCTGGCAGAGCGCAAGACGCGGTTTTACATTGCGGTCA
>ENA-OZGS01000064-OZGS01000064.1-human-gut-metagenome-genome-assembly--contig:-NODE-64-length-50577-cov-24.611298_pt1 | contig 50577 bp, 48 predicted proteins | sample MGYA00245121_ERZ653667 | MGnify/ENA primary metagenome ERZ653667 (study PRJEB26926, sample SAMN06165248) | human gut metagenome | biome: ENVO:00009003; feature: ENVO:2100002; material: ENVO:00002003...
CCCACGCTCCACACGCAGGTCTTTCAATCGTTCTTGTATGGATAGTTCCATGCTCCCCCTCCCTGTCTGCTTGATAGTCAAAAATATTTTTACTTTTCGCGCAGATAATTCACTAACTCTTTTTCTAACAATTCATACATGGTATTCCGCAAAAATTTTACTTTGTCTTGCTCATGGGCATAGTACCAGACAGTTTCTTCGCCGGGGCGAAGTAGGAGTAAATCTCCGTCAGCCTCTTTCCAAAATTCGCCTAGTACACAATAATGCTCCTCGTGAATAGTTAGGTTAAAGAGCTGGGATAAGCTGATACTCAAACCTGTAGATACATTAACTCCCTCAGTTATGAGAAAAAATTCCCGAACTTGTGTTGGGAGAATAAATCCTAATTTCTTTTCTATCTCTACAACCTTCTCCACAGTTGCAGCAGATTTTATTTCATCAGAGGAGTCCAAGACTTTTGCCAACATTTTTGAGAACTTAGGGTATCGAGTAAACCATTCGGGGTGCTGTGCCTTGAATTTCTTTTGCTTTTCCCGTTGTACTCGTTTCTGTTCCTTACAGTAAGCGTCCAATTCCTCCAGATACCGTTCTTGATAGAGATTACTGATTTCAAACGCTATTCCGTTCTTCTCCAGAATAGTGATGGCTCCTTTTTGGCTACCAAATACTGGTACCCAAGAAAATCCATGCGACCGGGGTTTTAACTTCAAAAACTCGCCGTGGTTCAATAGTTTTTCCACTTCGGATTCGTGTTCGTTCCACCAACCCCACCAACTCTCAGGATTTTCTCTGCCCTCTACTAAATTTAAGCACTTTGAAAATAACTCCAACTTATCCATCTCTATCACCTCGCACTATCTTTTTTTTATTTTACCACAATTCCAAGAGCGTGGAAATAGGGAGATTTCCGAGCTGATTTCCGACCTTATGGATATACGGGGCGGTCGGTCTTTTAGGTGTAGACTTAGAGTAGTTCATCGATGAGCTGCACCTTGAAAACAGAATGACCGTCCGAAAAGGAATACCCCGGCAGGGGAAGCACCGCAACGAGCCACTTCGGGACAAAATGTCCCGAAGTCCGGGGAGCGTGCCAACGCCGGAAATCCTTTCGGGAAGAACGGCAACAGAAAAACGGAGGGAACGCATGAGAGAGAACCCATATAAACAACTGACGCCCATAGAGCGCAAGCCGGACGGTTCCCTTTACCGCATGACACCGGCACAGAGGAAACAGGCAAACGCCTTAATCCGCCGGGAGTGCTGCAACTATGAGGACGGGAACTGTATGCCCCTTGACGATGGGGACACCCACACCTGCCCCCAGACCATTTCTTTCTCGGTCTGCTGTAAGTGGTTCCGCTGGTCGGTTTTGCCGCAAGTCGGAACGCTGGAAGCGGAGATTTTCCGGGATAAGGAGCTAAAACACTGTGCGGTCTGCGGCAGAGTGTTCGTCCCAAAGTCCAACCGGGCGAAATACTGTCCCGACTGCGCCGCCAGAGTTCACAGGCGGCAGAAAACAGAAAGTGAACGGAAAAGGAGGTCTTGTGTGGACGGTTAGAGGCTGAAAAGTCCTTGATTTACAAGGCTTTGCAAGCACAGAACAGGGGCAGGCAATAGAAACTACCGTCTGTCCCCGAAAACGGGCTTCTAACCGTCCACAAAACACGATATGACAAACACCATTTATATCCACCAGCCGGAAAAGGCGGTCAGCTTTACCCGGCTTCCGAATTTCCTTTTTGAAGCCCCCACATTCACGCCCCTGTCCAACGAAGCAAAGGTACTGTACGCCTTTATCCTGCGCCGGACAGACCTGTCCCGGAAAAACGGCTGGGCGGACGAATATGGGCGCATTTACCTCTACTATCCCATCAATGAGGTAGTGGAACTGCTCCACTGTGGGCGGCAGAAAGCGGTCAACACCCTGCGGGAGCTGCAATATGCCGGACTGGTGGAAATCCAGAAGCAGGGCTGTGGAAAACCCAACCGCATTTATCCAAAATCCTATGAAGCGGTTCCAAACACCGACTTCAAGAAATCCGGTTATGGAACGCGGTCGGACTGAAAACCGCACTCATAGAGTACGATAATCAATCCTCTTGAAGTACGAAAACCGGACGGTATATAGAAATACAGAGATTAAAACGATTTTATTTATATCTTATCCATTCCTATCCGATCCGAGATATTTTCTGCGGGATTTTCCTGTGGAAAAGTCCCGGAAAGGAACGGAATGGGGAAAGGAGTTTCATGGCACAACACGCAATTTTGCGATTTGAAAAACACAAGGGCAATCCGGCAAGACCGCTGGAAGCCCATCACGAACGGCAAAAGGAACAATATGCCAGCAATCCCGACATTGACACCAGCCGGAGCAAGTACAATTTCCACATCGTTAAGCCGGAGGACAGGTACTACCACTTTATCCAGAACCGTATTGAACAAACTGGCTGCCGTACCCGCAGGGACAGCACCCGTTTGGTGGATACGCTGATTACCGCCAGCCCGGAGTTTTGGGGGAAGAAGTCCCCAAAGGAGATACAGGCGTTTTTCCAGCGGGCAGCGGACTTCTTAATCGGACGGGTAGGAAAAGAAAATATCGTGTCAGCAGTGGTACACATGGACGAGAAAACGCCCCACCTGCATTTGGTCTTTGTCCCTCTGACAGAGGACAACCGCCTGTGTGCAAAGGAGATTATAGGGAACAGAGCCAACCTCACAAAATGGCAGGACGATTTTCACGCTTATATGGTGGAGAAATATCCCGACTTGGAGCGTGGGGAAAGTGCCAGCAAGACAGGCAGGAAGCATATCCCCACCCGTCTGTTCAAGCAGGCGGTCAATCTCTCCAAACAGGCAAGAGCCATTGAAGCCACGCTGGACGGTATTACCCCGTTCAACGCCGGAAAGAAGAAAGAGGAAGCCCTCTCCCTGCTGAAAAAGTGGTTTCCGCAGATGGAGAATTTCTCCGGTCAGCTCAAAAAATACAAGGTCACGATAAACGACCTTTTGGCAGAAAATGAACAGCTGGAAGCCAGAGCCAAAGCCAGCGAAAAAGGCAAGATGAAAGATACGATGGAACGGGCAAAGCTGGAAAGCGAGCTGAAAGACATTCAGCGGCTGGTAGACCGTATCCCGCCGGAGGTGTTGGCGGAACTGAAACGACAACAGCGACACACAAGGGAACGGTGATCGATGACAGAAAACATTTCACGCCGCAGCATGGCGGCACTGCACTTTGAAAACTAAATACGGAGGTACTATGGAGCATATCAGATACAAGAAAGAAACCGAAGTCGTGACTTTTCAGGGAAAGGAAATCACGCTGGAAAACCGCTCCCCGGTGTTCACGCCGGAGCAGGAAGCGGCAAAACGCCGGGAGCTGGAACAGCAGCTTTATGAGGTGTTCCGCAAGTATGCCGACAAACGGCAGAGTGAGGAAGCCGGGGCATAAGGTTTTCCAAAGCCATCGTTGATTTGCGGGGTTGCTGGCGGTATAATAAAACTGTCAGCAGCTCCGTTTCTTTTTTAAGAAAAGGAGCGACAATATGAACAATCGAATAGACGCAATCTATGCAAGACAATCGGTAGACAAAAAGGACAGCATTTCCATTGAAAGCCAGATTGAATTTTGCAAATATGAGTTGAAAGGCGGTAACTGCAAGGAATACACAGACAAAGGGTACAGCGGCAAGAACACAGACCGTCCGAAGTTTCAAGAACTGGTGCGGGACATCAAGCGGGGGCTGATTGCAAAGGTCGTGGTTTACAAGCTCGACCGTATCAGCCGTTCCATTCTGGACTTTGCCAACATGATGGAGCTGTTTCAACAGTACAATGTAGAGTTTGTGTCCTCTACGGAAAAGTTTGATACCTCCACCCCGATGGGGCGGGCGATGTTAAATATCTGTATCGTGTTCGCCCAGCTTGAAAGGGAAACCATACAGAAGCGAGTAACGGACGCTTACTATTCCCGCAGCCAGCGAGGTTTCAAGATGGGTGGGAAAGCCCCTTATGGCTTCCATACAGAGCCGATCAAGATGGACGGTATCGACACAAAAAAGCTGGTGGTAAATCCAGACGAAGCGGCAAATATCCGGCTGATGTTTGAGATGTACGCCCAGCCCACTACCTCCTACGGGGACATTACCCGGTACTTTGCCGAACAGGGGATTTTATTCAACGGCAAAGAGCTGATACGCCCCACGCTGGCGCAGATGTTACGAAATCCTGTCTATGTGCAGGCAGACCTTGATGTGTACGAGTTTTTCAAAAGTCAAGGGACAGTCATTGTCAATGACACTGCCGATTTTACTGGCATGAACGGCTGCTATCTGTATCAAGGGCGAGATGTGAAGCCCAGCAAAAAGAACGACTTGAAAGACCAAATGCTGGTACTGGCTCCCCATGAGGGCATTGTCCCCTCCGACATCTGGCTGACCTGCCGGAAGAAGCTGATGAACAACATGAAAATCCAGTCTGCCCGGAAAGCCACCCACACATGGCTGGCGGGAAAAATCAAATGCGGGAATTGCGGATATGCGCTTATGAGCATTAACAATCCTGTGGGAAAGCAATATCTCCGCTGCACAAAACGGCTGGACAATAAAAGCTGTGCCGGGTGCGGAAAAATCATTACTTCGGAACTGGAAGCGGTTGTTTATCAGCAGATGGTAAAGAAACTGGCAAGCTACAAGACGCTGACAGGCAGAAAGAAAGCGGCAAAGGCAAACCCGAAAATTGCAGCACTGCAAGTGGAGCTTGCCCATGTGGATAGCGAGATTGAAAAGCTGGTGGACAGTCTGACAGGCGCAAACAATGTCCTGCTCTCCTATGTGAATGTGAAGATAGCGGAACTGGACGGGCGCAAGCAGGAACTTCTGGCGAGGATAGCGGAACTGACGGTGGAAGCCATTAGCCCGGAACAGGTCAGCCAGATTTCCGGCTACCTTGACACTTGGGAGAATGTATCCTTTGACGACAAGCGGCGGGTGGTGGATTTGATGATTACCACCATAGCCGCCACAAGCGACAGCTTGAATATCACATGGAAAATCTGACGGGTGGAACCCCTCCCGTCAGATACCTACCCTGTGTAGTCCCTTGTAAACTGTACTTTAAAGGAGGCAAAATCCTATGAAAAAAATGCGCAAGACGTTGAGTCTGATACTGGCCCTCGTGCTGGCATTCAGCCTCGCTGCAGTCCCGGCTTTCGCGGCAGACACGGAAGCGGAGAGCAGCACATCCGACACGGCCTATGGCCAGCTGCACAACGGTCTGCTCAGTGAGATCCTGAGCCAGATCGACATCGCTAACGACGATAACTTTATCCACGGCATCGTCGGCGTGAACATCAAAGATCTGGTCGACCATATCGGCAGCGACAGCAATTTCACCCACGGCATCGTGCGCGTGACGGTCGGCGATCTGTTCAAGAACATCGCCAGCAACAGTAATTACACGCACGGCATCGTGACCGTGGTCGATAACCGCATCAATATCAACTTCGGCCTTGCTTTCCAAAATGCGCAGCAGCAGGACGCGAGCGGCGAGACCGCCCGCACGTTCCTGACCGATCTGCTCACGGATGCCGGCATGACCCAGATCCAGAGCAGCGGCATCGTCAACGCCATCGCGGCCGGCACGCTCAGCGACGATCAGGCATCCGCCATGGTCGATCAGCTTGCTGCGACCGGGAAAATCAGCCTGACGGACATCACGGCTCTGCTTGGCAGCCTGACGGACAGCGGCCTGCTCGACGTCAGCACGGCGGCGCAGCTGTTTCGCGACGCGGCCGTGACCGTTGCGGCGGCGCTCGGCATTCAGCCTCTGCAGGGCAAGGGCAATGTATCCGCGCTCTCGCACATTCTCGACAGCATCCACATTGTCGACGGGGATAACTTCATTCACGGCATCGTGAGCGTGAACATCAACGACCTCGTTGATCACATCGTCAGCAACAGCAACTTTATCCACGGCATCGTCGGCGTCAAGACCGGCGATCTGTTTGACAATATTGCCAGCGGCTGCAACTATACGCACGGCATCGTGACCGTCAGCGGCAACGTCATCAACATCAACTTCGGCGCAGCCATTACGGACGCCAAGGCGGATAACCTGGATGGTGAGAATGCGCGCACGATCCTGACGAACATCTGCAAGGCCGCCGGTATCCCGGATGACCAGACGAACGTGATCGTCTCCAGTATCGCGCAGCAGAGCCTGTCTGCGGACGATGCGCAGACCTTTACTACGCAGCTTGCCAAGACCGGCGCGCTGGATCTGACCGGTATGGCATCCGTGATCTGTGCGCTTGACAGCGACCAGACCATCCGTGACGGTACTGCGGTGGAACTCATGAAATCCGCTGCCGCCACGCTGGCGGTCGATCAGGATGCGGCCGACACGGTGACGACCGCTCTTACGGACAATGACACGGTCCTCTCCCACATTCTTGACCAGCTCCGTATCGTCAACGGGGATAACTTCATCCACGGCATTGTTGGCGTGGACGTGGGCGACCTTGTCGACCACATTGCCAGTGACAGCAACTTTATCCACGGCATTGTGAACGTGGATGTGGGCGATCTGTTCAAGGATATCGCCAGCAACAACAACTATATGCACGGCATCATCACCATCACCGGCAACACGGTGAACATCAACTTCGGCCAGGTCATCGGCGACATTGCCGCCGGCGGCTCGAACAGCGAGGCAGCCCAGCAGGCGTTTGCCGAGATCCTGAAGACTTTCGGCATGACGCAGACCGGCATCAACGCCATCCTGACGGGCATCGCGGGCAGCATCCTCACGAATGATCAGATCGCGCAGCTTCTGTCCCAGCTCATCTCCTCGACGAACATGAACCTGAAGAACGTCGTGACGATCATCTGCGCGCTCTATAACAGCCGCACCATCACGCTCCAGCAGGCTATGACACTGCTGGAAAAGTACATCTCCCAGATGGCGAACAATCAGGGCGGCTCCGGTAACCAGGGCGGTTCCGGTAGCCAGGGCGGTTCCGGCACGGAGCCCGAACCGACGCAGTCCACGGGTCTGCTGGATACCGCCAGCCACAACGCGTATGTTTCCGGCTGCACTACAACTACCTTCGCGCCGACCGGCACACTCACGCGCGCCGAGGCGGCTCAGATGCTCTACGAGCTCATGACCGAGCAGGCGCACAAGCAGTATGACTGCAGCGGCAACGGCTTCAGTGATGTTCCGGCCGGCCAGTGGTACACGGTCGCGGTCAGCACGCTGGCCAATGTTGGCGCCATCAATGGCTGCGGCGACGGCACGTTCCATCCGAATCAGGCCATCAGCCGCGCGCAGTTCGTGACCATTCTCGCCGGGATCTACGGTGTGAATACGTCGAGCGGCGTACCTTTTTCCGATGTTGGCCGCGGCTGGTTTTATGATGCGGTCGCCACGGCCTATGCCAACGGCTGGGTCAGCGGCTTCACGGACGGTACGTTCCGCCCGAACCAGACCATCACACGCGCCGAGGCGGTGTCCATTCTTAACCGCGTGCTCGGCCGCAGCTGTGACCTGACGTTTGTGCAGGCCCATGCGCAGGCGGCATCGCATTTTGCGGATGTCATGCCGGACGCCTGGTACTATGCCGATGTCATCGAGGCATCGGCGGGCCACACCTTTACGGAACTGGCCGGTATTGAGCGCTGGACGGCGCTCGCCTGAGGCAAACAATGCAAAAAAATCCCGGCACACTATGTGCCGGGATTTTTTTTGCCCGTTTACCGCAGACCGTGCATGAAACCGTCCATGGCCGTCGCGTGAATGTCGCCGCCGATGACGCGGTTGCGGTAGATAAACAGCTGCGCGAGCACGGTGTCCGTCGAGCCCTCGTAGTTCATCACGCGATAAGTATAGGTCGTGCACGTCTCGCCGGCGTAAGTGGACAGGTCGAAGCCCTGCTGCTTTTGCAGGGTGTTGTAATCGCTGAATACGCCGCTGAACACGCGCGGGATCACGATCTCCTGCATGGTTTCGGTCGCAGGGTCCGCCGCCCAGCCAAGCGCCTGCAGATAGGCGATGCGCCCGTCGGTCGTTGTGACGTTATAATGCGCCGAGAGTACGCCGTCATTGCTGCGCCAGATGACGGCCAGCGCCAGCAACACGGCCAGACCGATGAGCGCGAATACGACGGTCCGTCTTGTCCAGTGAAAGGATTTGAGCTTCATAACCACACCTCGGAACAAGCCTATTCAAATTTGCCGCCGGATATGTTATAATGAATCCAAATGCCCGCAAAGGAGGGGGAGCGCGTGATCCGTCTGGACAAATACCTGGCTGATACCGGCGCCGCTTCCCGGCGCGAAGCCAAGGCGTATATCCGTCGCGGCGAGGTAACGGTCGATGGAGTGCCCGCACGCGCGCCTGAGCAGAAGGTCGCGGAAACGGCGGTTGTCTGTCTGCGCGGACAGCCCTTGCGTTATCAGGCGTATCATTACTATATGCTTCATAAGCCTGCCGGCATTCTCACCGCGACGGCCGACCGCAGCCAGCCGACGGTGCTCGATCTGTTCCCGCCGGAGCTGCGGCGCTTTGGGCTCGTGCCCGCCGGGCGGCTCGATAAGGACACGACCGGCCTGCTGCTCATCACGGACGATGGCGACTATGTCCACCGCGTCATCACGCCGAAAAAGCACGTTCCGAAGGTCTATTTCGCGCGCACGGACGGCCAGCCCACAAGCGCGGATGTGGATCATTTTGCGCAGGGCGTCGTCCTCGGCGACGGGACGCAGTGCCTGCCCGCCCGGCTCGAGCGCCTGCCGGAGCAGGGGGGCTGCCGCGTCACGGTTTATGAGGGGAAATACCACATGGTCAAGCGGATGCTGGCCGGCTGCGGGACGCCGGTTTTGCAGCTGCACCGGTTGTCGATCGGGGCGCTGACGCTCGATCCCGCGCTGTCCCCGGGCGCTTACCGGGAACTGAGCCCGGAAGAGGCGATGCTTGTTTTTTCGCTGCCAACTTCGTGATAATTTACAAAAGTTCGGGAAATTATCCGACTATCTCACGAAATTTCGAAAATTATTCACAAAAAACGACCATTTTTCTATTGAAAAATGCACATAAATCGGCTATTATGTAAAGTAGGAGATTGGTAGGTGCTGTGGGAGACTGCGGCGGCCGTTCGTAGGAGGAAAAGATATGTCGAGCAGAATTTTTCAGGGCGTGATCGTTCAGATGAAAGATGCCACCACGCGCTGCATCGGTGTTGTGGACGAGCAGGGGTTTGTCATTGCCTGCAGTGAGCTTTCGATGATCGGCTCGCGTCTGGATGACTTTCAGGCCGCAGTGGGCGAAGTGCAGGAGCAGCTGTTTGCAACGGACACGCGCACGTATAAGATCCTGTCTGCCAGCACGGCGCGCTTTGAGTATGCCGTGTTTGTCGAGGGCAATGATCAGACGGCGCGCAGCATCTGCATTCTCGCGGCCGTCGGCATGACGGAGGCCAGCACGAACTTTGAGGAAAAGCACAATAAGGCAGCTTTCGTCAAGAATATCATTTCGGACAACATTCTCCCCGGCGACGTATATGTGCGCGCCAAGGAGCTGCATTTTACCACCGACGTGCCGCGCGCCGTGCTGCTGGTGCGTCAGGTGAACGTGACAGATATCGCTGTGCTCGAGCTGATCCAGAATATGTTCCCGGACCGGCAGCATGATTTTGTGCTCAGCGTGAGCGAGTCGGACATTGTCGTCATTAAGGAAATGACGCCGGACGAGACCTCGGAGGATATCTGCGCGCTGGCCGAGAGCATTGAGCACGCCGTACACACGGAGCTGCGCGTGCAGACGGTCATCGGCATCGGCACTACGGCCAATCACCTGCGCGAGCTGGCTGACCGCTACAAGGAGGCGCAGGTCGCCATCGAGGTCGGCAAAGTGTTTGAAAACGAGAAGCCGGTCATTCATTATGATAACCTCGGCATCGGCCGCATCATTTATCAGCTGCCGACAACGCTGTGCGAGATGTTCCTGTCCGAAGCGTTCAAGAAAAACCCCATCGAGGCACTCGATGAGGACACGCTCGACACGATCAATCGCTTCTTTGAGAACAACCTCAATGTTTCGGAGACGGCGCGCAAGCTCTACGTCCATCGAAACACTTTGGTATACCGGTTGGAGAAAGTCAAGAAGATTACGGGCCTGGATCTGCGCGAGTTTGAGGATGCGATCCTCTTCAAGGTCGCGGTCATGGTAAAGAAATACCTCGACTCTCAGAACACCGCCAAGTTCTGAGCACTTACCCGGGCGGGCGTAAGCCCAACATATTGGAGGACATCTTATGGTTCAAATGAACGATGTGAAGATGGTCTACGGAAACACGGAGGCTGCAGCCCTCAATGGTATCTCATTTACGATCAATGAGGGCGAGTTCGTGTTTCTGGTCGGACCGTCCGGCTCCGGCAAGACGACGATCATCAAACTGATCACCGGCGAGCTGAGCCCCACATCCGGACAGATCACGGTCAACGGCTTTGACATGCAGGGCATTAAGCGCCGCAAGCTGCCGAAGCTGCGCCGGACACTGGGCGTCATTTTTCAGGATTTCCGCCTGATCGACAAAATGACGGTGTATGAAAACGTTGCGTTTGCCATGCGTGTGGTGGGGGCATCCAATAAGGAGATCCGCCGCCGCGTGCCGCAGGTGCTCGAGCTGGTCGGCCTGGCCGACCGGGAAAAGCGCTTCCCGGCGGAGCTTTCCGGCGGTGAGCAGCAGCGCGTGGCCATCGCCCGCGCGCTCGTGAACAATCCGCGCATGATCATCGCGGACGAGCCGACCGGCAACCTCGACCCGGTGCGCAGCCTGGAACTGATGCTGCTGCTGGAGAAGATCAACGAGCTCGGCACCACGGTCCTCGTGGTGACGCACGAAAAGGAACTGGTCGACGCTTTTTCCAAGCGCGTCATCTCCATCGACGCCGGAAGAGTCATCAGTGACGGATTGGACGGGTACTACGGATATGAAGCTGAATAGATTCAACTACCTGATGGCGCAGGGCGTGAAAAACATCTTCACGCACGGTTTCATGTCCTTCGCGTCGATCACGATCATCATCGCGTGCCTGCTCATCATGGGCAGCTTCTCGCTGCTGACGCTCAACATTGACGCGAACATCGACCGCCTGCAAAACCAGAACGAGGTCATTGCCTATGTCGATGAGACGCTCACGGAGGATGAGGCCCGGGCCATTGAGCCCAAGGTCGCCGCGGTGCCGAATGTTGCCTCGGTCGAGTTCGTCACGCGCGAGCAGGCCATGCAGACGTTTGAGGCCGAGTATGACTCCGACCTCTTTGACAACATTGACGCGTCGGTCTTCCGTCACCGCTATGTCGTGACGCTCGACGACCTGTCACTCATGAAGGACACGCAGACCGCGCTCAAGAACGTGGACGGCATCGCCGATGTCACGGCGCATTTGGACTACGCGGAAAACTTCATCACGTTCCGGAACATTGTGAGCGTGGTCTCCGTCGTTTTGATCGTGATCCTCATTGCGGTGTCCCTGTTTATCATGACCAATACCATCAAGCTGGCCACGTTCGGCCGGCGTGAAGAGATTGCCATCATGAAGATGGTCGGTGCGACGAATGGCTTCATCCGTCTGCCGTTTGTGGTCGAGGGCCTTGTGCTCGGTCTGGTCGGTGGGCTGATCGCGTTCCTGCTCCAGTGGGGACTCTACAGCCTGATTGTCAGCAAGATCATGTCCACCATGGCGGCCGGTATCATCACGGTGCTCCCGTTTGCATCCGTGTCGCTGCCGCTGCTGCTGGTGTTCCTCGGCGTGGGTGTGCTCGTCGGTGTGTTCGGCGGCCTCACGGCCATTCGCAACTATCTGAAAGTCTAAGGAGGAAATCGAATGAAGATGAACCGCAAAGTCGTTCAATCCGTTATTTGTGTGCTGCTTGCGCTGATCTTTGTCATCTCGCTCATGACAGCGCTGATCCCGACCAATGCCAGCGCGGCGTCTCAGTCGGAGATCAACCAGCTCACGCAGCAGCGCAAAGAGCTGCAGGCCAAGCAGAAAGAACAGCAGAAGACCATCAACAGCCTGCGTTCGAAGAAAGCCAGCGTGGTGGATCAGAAGGCTGCGCTCGATAAGGAAAACGATCTGGCCCAGCAGGAGATCGAGCTCGTCAAGGAGCAGATCACGGCCTATGACCAGCAGATCGAGGACAAGGGCGTCGAGCTCGAGGCCGCCAAGCAGGAAGAGGAGGCCCAGACGGTCCGCTTCCGCAGCTGCGTGCGCCACCTTGAGGAGTATGGTCAGATGTCCTACATTGCCATCCTGCTCGAGGCGACCAGCCTGTCCGACCTTCTTGCCCGTATGGACATGGTCGGTGAGGTCATTGCATATAATAAACAGGTACAGGCCGACATGACGGCTGCCCGCGAAAAGGTCGAGACCGTCAAGGCAGAGCTCGAGGATGCCCGCACTGAACTCCAGGATAAGCAGTCCGAGCTCGAGACCAAGCAGGTCGCGCTGCAGCAGAAGGTGTCCGAGGCCAACGCGCTGCTGGCCGGCCTGGAATCGGATATCAACGCCTATAAGAGCGTCTACGATCAGTACGAGCAGCAGCAGAAGAACGTGCAGTCGCAGATCGACAAGCAGGTCGAGGAGCTGCGCCGCCAGGAGGAAGCAAACAAGAACAACAACCCCGGCTATGACCCGGGCAAAGCCAACGGCTCCACCGGCACCATGATGTGGCCGTGCCCGTCCTGCCACTACATCACCTCACCGTTCGGCTGGCGCTACCACCCGATCTATCAGACGCAGAAATACCACTCCGGTGTGGACATCGGCGCGAGCTACGGCGCGACCATCGTTGCGGCCGACGGCGGTACGATCATCACGGCCGGCTCCGTGTCCGGTTACGGCAACTGCGTTGTCATCAACCATGGCAACGGCATCACCACGCTCTACGGCCATATGAGCTCCATCGCGGTGTCCGTCGGTCAGAAGGTCTCCAAGGGCCAGACGATCGGCTATGTCGGCTCGACTGGCAACTCCACCGGCCCGCATCTGCACTGGGAAGTCACGGTCAACGGCGTGCGCCAGAACCCGCTCAACTATGCGAGCTGATCGGACATATTTTGATTGAATGAAACTGCCGGGCGGCCGGAAAATGGCTGCCCGGCTCATCTGCTGCATTGGGGGCTGCCCGGTGCGGGCAGCAATTGGATCCGGAGGGATAGCATGGACGAACAAAAGCCACAGGAACAGGCACCGGAAAAAGTGCCGGCCCGCAGAAAAAGCGGCAGAATGCGCGGCTGGAAGGCGAGTATCCTTGCCTGTGTGACCTGCATTCTGGTGACTGCACTGGTCACGTCGATGATCTTTGTCGGCAAATTCGGCGGCAGCAGCAACTATAAGCTCGCGCTGAAGTTTGCGCAGGTCAAGCAGGTCGTGGACAAAGACTATATCGGCGACGCGGACGACACGGCCATCAGCGACGCCTCGTCGAGCGCGATCATCAGCGCCATCGGCGACAAGTGGAGCTATTACATGACGGCTGAGGAATACAAGGCCTACCAGATGTACTCCAACAACGAGTACGCCGGCATCGGTGTGACCATCCAGCTCGACGATAAGACGAAGGGCTTTCGCATCACGGCCGTGACGAGCGACTCGCCTGCGGCAAAAGCCGGCCTCAAACAGGGGGACATCATCACGGCAATCGACGGAGAAGATGTCACGGGTAAGACACTTTCGGACGTGCAGAGCACCATTCGTGCCAAGCTTAATAAGACGCTCAAACTCACCATTCAGGACGCTGCCGGCAAGAGCCAGACGGTCACGCTCGACTGCACGGTCATCTACACCGACCCCGTGACGTATAAGCTTCTGGATAACGGCGTCGGTTATGTGCAGATCCGTAACTTTGAGACCGGCGGCGGCAGCCGTGCTGTGCAGGCGGTCGATAAGCTGCTCGACCTCGGCGCAAAGTCGCTCGTGTTCGACCTGCGCGATAACCCCGGCGGCCTGCTCTCGGAGCTCATTACGATCCTGGATCACCTGCTGCCGCAGGGCGACCTGTTCGTGAGCGTCGACGGCAACGGGAAAGAGACCGTCACGCAGAGCGACAGCGTCTGTGTCAAGGTGCCGATGGCGGTCATCGTCAACGGCAACACCTACAGTGCGGCGGAGTTTTTTGCAGCTGCGCTGCAGGAGTATGACTGGGCGACCATCGTCGGCCAGAACACGACCGGCAAGGGCCGCAGTCAGACGACCATCGCGCTTCCGGACGGCAGCGCCGTGCACATCTCGAGCCGGAAATATCTCACGCCCAACCGCGTGGACCTGTCCGAGCAGGGCGGCCTTGTGCCGGACGTTGTTGTGGCCCCGGCCGCGGACAGCGATGTCGATGCGCAGCTTGAGGCGGCCATCGCCGCGCTGCGCTGAATCAAATCGTATACACGAAAATTTCAATGATATAAGGAGACGGATTATGGCGATCGACAGCAGATATAAGATGAGTCAGGAGCGTCTGGACACGCTCAAGGAAGAACTGCATTACCTCGAAACGACCCGTGAAAAGGAAGTCGCGGAGCTTATCAAAGAGGCGCGCTCGTTCGGCGACCTGTCGGAAAACAGTGAGTACGACGAGGCCAAGACGGAGCAGGGCAAGCTCTATTCCCGCATTGCTGAGATCACGGACCTGATCGAGAACGCCGAGGTCGTGGAAAAAGTCGAAGTCGCAGCAGACGTCGTGACCATCGGCAGCCGCGTGCGCGTGCTCGATGTCGATGAGGACGTGGAAGAGGAGTACACCATCGTCGGCTCGCAGGAGGCCAACCCCATGGAAGGCTGCATTTCGGATGACAGTCCGTTCGGCTTTGCACTCAAGGGTCACAAAGTCGGTGAGACCGTCACGGTCGCAGCCCCGGTCGGCGAGCTGCAGTTCAAGATCATCGCCGTCGAAAACGAAGACTGAGGAGTCCATCATGAACGAAGAGAGAAAGAACCAGCAGGCGGCGGCAGAGCCGTCCCTGTCCGAGATCCTTCAGATCCGCCGCGACAAGCTCAAGGCGCTGCAGGATGCCGGACGCGACCCCTTTGTGCAGACGCGCTTCGAGCGCAGTGCCTATTCGGCTGACATCAAGAACGATTTCGAGGCCTATGACGGCAAAACGCTGCAGGCCGCCGGCCGCATCATGTCCAAGCGCGGCATGGGCAAGGCCATTTTCTGTGACATTCAGGATGACCGCGGCCAGATCCAGCTCTACGTCCGCAAGGACGCTGTGACCGAGCAGGAGTTTGCCGATTTCCGCAAGTATGACATCGGCGATATCATCGGTGTGAGCGGCTATGCGTTCAAGACCAAGACGGGGGAGATCTCCATCCATGTGCAGCAGGTCACGCTGCTCAGTAAATCTTTGCGCCCGCTGCCGGAGAAGTTCCACGGCATGACGAATACAGAGCTGCGCTACCGCCAGCGCTACGTGGATCTCATCATGAATCCGGAGAGTAAGCGCAATTTCCAGATCCGCAGCCAGTTCGTGGCCTACCTGCGCCGCTATCTGGACGGCCTGGGCTTCATGGAGGTCGAGACCCCCGTGCTCAGCCCCATCGCCGGCGGCGCGACGGCGCGCCCGTTCATCACGCACCACAACACACTCGATATTGATATGTACATGCGCATCGCGACCGAGCTGCACCTCAAGCGCCTGATCGTCGGCGGCATTGAGCGCGTGTATGAGGTCGGCCGCATCTTCCGCAACGAGGGCATGGACACCAAGCACAACCCGGAGTTCACGACCTGTGAGCTCTATCAGGCCTACACCAACCTTGACGGCATGATGGACATTCTCGAGGGCATCCTCTCCGGCGCGGCCAAGGAGATTCTCGGCACGTATCAGCTCCAGTGGCTGGGCCATGATGTCGACCTCACGCCGAGCTGGCGCCGCGTGACCATGGCCGACGCCGTTAAGGACGTCACGGGGGCCGACTTTATGGCTGTCCTCGGCGATGCGGACGCGGCGGTCGCGCTTGCCAAGAGCGTGGGCGTGGACATGGAAAATGTCGCCCACACTTGGGGCAACGCGCTCTATGAGACGTTTGACCAGAAGGTCGAGGCCACGCTCATCCAGCCGACATTCATCACCATGTATCCCGTGGAGGTCAGCCCGCTGGCCAAGCGCAGCCCCGAGCAGCCAGCGCTCACCGAGCGCTATGAGATGTTCATCTGCGGCTGCGAGATGGGCAACGCCTTCTCCGAGCTCAACGACCCCATCGACCAGTACCAGCGCTTTAAGGCGCAGGCCGAAAAGCGCGCCCACGGCGACGAAGAGGCCAACATGATGGACGAGGATTTCGTCATGGCGCTCGAATACGGCATGCCGCCCACCGGCGGCTTGGGCTTCGGCATCGACCGCTGCGCCATGCTGCTGTGCGGCGCAAGCTCCATCCGCGACGTGATCCTGTTCCCCACGATGAAGCCTTTGGACTAAAATTCCACAATATATAGTGCCTGACGAAACCGGACGGCACAAGATGTAGCAAAAAGGGCTTACAACTACAACTTTTCTACAACTTTTGCTTGAAATCAGACGGCATCAGACGGGCCAAAATGAAGGGCAAATCCGTGTTTTTTATGCGGATTTGCCCTTTTTTGCAATTTTCACATTAGCACCAAATTACCCTTGATTGCCTCTGCTTTTTCCCTCATGTTTTCTTGCGTAATATGCGTGTAAATATCCATAGTTGTGGAAAAATCAGCGTGGCCCATCACTTGCTGGATAAACTTGATGTCGTTGGTGCTTTCACAGAGCTGCGTGCAGAATGTGTGTCTCATGTTATGTACGCTAAAATGCGGCAGCAGTTCCGGCTCACGATCTTCCAGTTCAGCCTGATCCATTTCTTCGGCGTTGTAGGCGATGGAGATACGCTGGATGGCCCGATTGATATTATGGGCACTGAGAAAGTAACCTTCCCGATTCCTAAAAAGGAAACCGTGATACCCATTCATCACAAGGTCTTCCGGATAGAGTGTGTCCATGACTTCAATCAATGTGCGGAGCTGTTCAGCAACCTGCGGATACAGGATAGGGATGGTGCGGGTGCCGCTGGCTGTTTTAGGGGTGGTGATATGAAAACCTGCTTTCCCATCAATCACGCGATAGATCAAGTTGTGATTGACAGAGATGGTGTTGTTCTCCAGGTCCACATCATTTTTAGTTAAGCCGGTACATTCCGCAACACGCATTCCCGTACCGAGCAGTACGACCATGACAGGCAGCCAGTGGCTATACATCGGTGACTTGGAAATGAACCGAAGGAAGTTCTTCTGCTGTGTCATGGTCAGCGCGATTCTTTTCTTCGGGGGCGCCCCGGCTCCCTCTGTTTTGAGAGAGCGGTAGACGCCTTTGCTTGGATTTTTTCGGATGTAGTCATCATCGACCGCCAATTCAAGCGTGGGGTGAATCAGGTTATTGATGCTTTCCAAGGAATTGACCGCAAAGCCTTTTTTCAAAAGCTTCGTGTAAAATGTCAGGATGTCGCTCTTTCGGATGTTGGGCAGGGGAATGTTGGCAAACGGCTCATCCTTCACATAGTTGCTCCAAAGATATTCGTAATTCGCCCGTGTAGAAGCCTTTAACTGGATCTTCGTATCCATGAGGACTTTGAACATATCATTTAGGGTGATTTTCATAGCCTCCTGGGTGCGAATACCGTCTTCGCTGTCACGGTTGAGCACTTTTTCTTTGGCCCGCAGGCTGGCAAGGTCAAAATCATAAATGTACTTTTTCTTCTTACCCAGCTTATAGACAAACATATAGCTGCCGTCTGAGCGTTGTGTTTCTCCTGGCCGCAGGTTGCGGCCTTTGTTGTCTTTTCTAACTTTTGGCATAGGCTGATACCTCCCGATGTTTTGTGTGTTGCTGTGCCCGGAATGGGCAAGGTTCTGTTAGCATGAGATCTCGTACAAATATTCCTTCACGCGCTGAACGCTCCAAAGGACACGAGAATTCATGGTAATGCGGGCGTGGGCCAGGTCGCCGATCTGGACGGCCGTGTGCCGCCCGCAGTCGAGCAGTTTGCAAAGCGATTCCGTATCGACCGCCAAGCACTGATCCGGTGAAAGGTCATTGGGTTTTCTTTTTTCCATAATTGCCCTCCTTTATTTGCAATTACATATATCCTTTACTGTTTGTAGAAGAAGGTTTTCAACAAAAACAATGAAGTCATTCAAATTCATCGGGAAGTGTAGTGTCTCTTCCAAAGGCCATTTCCTGCGCCGGGGCTTTCCGCCGCGTATTGCCAGGGCCCGCTGTGCGGTATTTCAATCGTGGGCGGGCTCCATGTGGTCATCGCACACTGTCCGCGATCCCTGTATAACTCCAATGGAAAAGGTTATGGGGCTTGTCAAGGTACAAAAAGAGCGTGCAGACTGACTATGGAATCCCATGCCATGTCTGTACGCCCTATATATAGGAGATGGCGGCCAAATTTCTGCAAATCCTGTGCCTTTAGATAAATTTATTTGCATATTGCCATTTTCAGCAACAGAAAGATACTATATATAGACGATACATCTTGACTAACGCAAGATGTTGTGTTACACTGTTTCTGTAATTGATTTTTGTGCGCTCCCCTTGTGGGATACAGACTTAGTTTCTGTACCGCGGATTGAAAAATCTGCATTGCACACGCAGTCAAGATTGTACTTGTGCCAGTAGTATTACTGCGCCCCTCTGGGCCAGTATATTACTGGTTTTTTTTATTTTCCGGGACTTTTGTTCCCATCAGCGAGGATGACTTTGGTTCATAGGCAGCTATGGACATCAGGCGTTATGCCCTTTGTCACCCTCACTTTTTTCTGCCCAAATGCCGGAAACGGCTTTGAGGATATATCAAAATTACAGAAAGGCAGGTATGAACATGAATGTAAAAAAGCGAAGTCAGGAGCCTCTGATGAGTAAAAGGAAACCGGTGGCGAGTTGGCGGCAGTACCAGAAGCTGAACCAAACCGCACAGAAGCATTGTCCGGTGATTCGGACACCCGTCATTCCCCGTAGAACGCGGAGGGGGTGTTGAGTATGCCGGCAGGCAGTGCGGCTGTGAAAGAGAGGCATCAGCCTCTGGTGCTGGTGGATACGGCAGGCTTGTCTGAAGAAGAATGGCTTGCTTACCGCCGGAAAGGCATTGGCGGCAGCGATGTGGCGGCTCTGCTGGGTATTTCACCGTGGCGGACAGCCCGAGACTTGTTTTATGACAAGCTGAACATCGCAGTGGTCGAGGACCATGAGGACAACTGGGTGGCCCTGGAAATGGGGCACCTGCTGGAACCGCTGGTAGCGAAGATTTTCCAGCACCAGACTGGCTACAAGATCTATCAGATCAAAAAGATGTTCCAGCACCCGGAGTATCTCTGGATGCTGGCGGATGTGGACTATTTCGTGGAACTACCGGACGGCAGTACCGCTATTCTGGAGATCAAGACAACGAACTACAACGCCAAAGATAACTGGTGGCTGAATGGTGAGGAAACCATTCCGGCCTACTATGAGTGTCAGGGGCGGCATTACATGGCCGTCATGGATGTGGACCGCTGTTTTTTCTGCTGCCTGTATGGCAACAACGCGCAGGAGTGCATTATCCGCGATATGAGGAGGGATTTGGCCTATGAGGATGAGATGATTTTTCTGGAGCAGAATTTCTGGGAAAATCATGTGCTTACCAGAACGCCGCCGCCTTACACCGAAGATGGCGACCTCGTGATCGAGAGCGTGCGCCGGTACACTGGCCCCGCTGACAAGGAGGCCCCCGCTGTCTCACTCGACCTGCCCCTGACGGCCAAGCTGATGCGTTTTCTCCAGCTTCAGGAGCAGAAAAAAGGCGCAGAAGCAGGCAAAAAGGAAATCGAGGAGGATATGAAGCGGCTGAAGGCTGCCATCATTGCCAAAATGGGGAAAAGCTGCAAAGCCATCTGCCAACAGGATGGGGTGAACTATACCGTCACCTACAATCCGGTGCGGACCCCCGGTATTGACAAGGATAATCTGAACAGGCTGAAGCTGGAACATCCGGACATCTATGAGCAGTATGTGACTGTTTCCGTGCACCGCCGCTTCACGGTCAAGAGTGACGCCGAGGCGGCATAAAAGGAGGGAAAAAAGAAGTGATCCATAGAGGAACTTATGACGGGACGATCTACCACAACCCGGTGAACAAGTTCTGCATCATCAGCGTGAAAACCGCTGATAAGGAGGTGCCCCAGGAGGCTCGTTCCACCCGCCGGTACAGAGATCATCTGATCCGCTTTGTTGCGACGGGCTATGAACTGCCCCGCACGGACGCGGTAGAGCTGGAACTGGACGGCGAATGGACAAAGGGCAAATATGGTGTGCAGCTTCAGGTGGAACAGTGGCGCGAGATCGTTCCCAAGACCAAGGACGGCGTGGAGGGCTATCTGGCCTCCGGCCTCATCAAAGGCATTGGACCGGCGACTGCCGCGCAGATCGTCTCCCGGTTTGGCGTGGAAACGCTGGATATTCTGCAAAACCATCCCGAGCGGCTGCTGGAGGTCAAGGGCATTACGGAAAGCAAGCTGGAGGACATCAAAACCTCGTATGCGGAGAGCCGGATGCTCCAAGACCTGATGACGCTGCTCTCCCCATTCAAGATCACGCCGAAAACGGCCCTGAAGATCTACCAGCACTTCGGGCCTGCCAGTGTGGACATTTTGAAAAAGAGTCCCTTTGAGTTGTGCCAGGTATCCGGTTTTGGATTTCTCCGGGTAGATGCCATCGTTCAGAAAAACGGCGGCGACCTGCATGACCCCATGCGGGTCAAAGGCGCACTGTTCTGGGCGCTGGAGGACAGCAAGGGCGGCAAAGGACATTTGTTCCTGCCAGGTGAAACTTTGCGGAAGGAGGCTCTTCGGCTGCTCAATGCAAAGATCCCCCTCCCGTCTCTCCGGCTTCACGAGCAGGAGGTTGCGGATGTGCTTCAGGACATGATCCTTCATGGCGAGGTGGTATCCGTCAAAGATAACATCTACCTGCCCCGCACATTCGCACAGGAAGATGAAACGGCCCGGCGTATTGCCATGCGGCTGATAGAGCCGTCTGCGCCGGAGCGCATTGAGCAGGCGCTGGAGCAGGTCAAGCGTGAAATGGGGCTGGTGCTGTCTTCCAAACAGGAGGCAGCGGTCTACGCGGCTTACCGCCACAGCCTGTCCATTATCACCGGTTCTCCCGGCACCGGCAAGACAACGGTGCTCAAGACCATTTTGGAAGTCTACCGCCGCCTGCATCCGAAAGGCGAAATCGTTCTGATGGCGCCGACCGGCCGTGCCAGCCGGCGTATGGCGGAAAGCACTGGCTTTGACAAGGCGCGGACGCTCCACAGCGGCCTGGGCCTCGGCAGTGAAGAAGACGACGCCAACCGCAGCAGACAGCAGGAGCCGTTGTCGGCGGACCTGATCATCGTGGACGAGTTTTCTATGGTGGATATGTGGCTGGCAGACAAGTTTTTCTCCCGCATCAAGGATGGGGCCCGTGTCGTTCTCGTGGGCGACCCCGACCAGCTCCCCAGTGTGGGCGCCGGAACTGTGTTCCGCGAACTGATCGACTGCGGCCTGATTCCCGTCACGGTGCTGGACCAGATCTTCCGCCAGTCCAAGGACAGCCTGATCGCTTATAACGCCAAATTCATCAACGAGGGCAACACCAAGCTGTACTTTGGGCCGGACTTTGTATTTATGGCAAGCGATAACCAGGCGGAGGCTGCGGAGCGGATCATCGCCCGTTACTGCCGGGAAATCGCGGAAAGCGGCATCGACCGGGTGCAGATTTTGTCTCCCTTCCGTTCGGAAGGCGCTGCGTCGGCGGAACAACTCAACGAGGCCATCCGCGAGGTGGTCAACCCGTTCCGCTCTGCCGAGGAAGAAATCAAGATCGGCGTCAAAGTGTTCCGGGTCAACGACCGGATCATGCAGACCAAAAACACCGCCAAGGTGTCCAACGGCGACCTGGGATTTATCCGCTATATCAAAGACGATGAAGATGGCAAGCGCATCGGCCTGGATTTCGGTGTGGGCCGAGAGCTGGAATACAGCGTAGAGGATATGGTCAATCTGGACCTAGCCTACGCCACCACCATCCACAAGGCAATGGGCTCTGAGTATGAAACGGTCATCATGCCGCTTTTGAAAGCGCACACCGTCATGCTCTACCGCAACCTGCTCTATACCGGCATCACCCGGGCCAAAAAGCGCGTGGTGCTGATCGGCCAAAAGCAGGTGCTGTTTATGGCGATCCACCGGAATGAAATCGTCAAGAGGAATACGCTTCTGGGCAAGCGCATCGGCATGTACTATAAGGCCTATGCCAAGCGGGCCGGAATCCCGGTCCCGGCGGCTCTGGAAGAAGAACTGAAATACGCTGGTTAAAAAAGAGGCGCAAGGTGCAGAAAATTGCCCCGCGTCTCCTATTTATTACACAGGAAGGAGTATATGACATGAACGACAGCAATGCGAAAACGATGTACGAAACTGTGCCTGCGGCCGCTGAACTGAACAAGGTGCCGGGCTTTGACCCGCTCAAGTTCCTCCGCCGCACCAAGGACACCCTGAAGCTGGACCTGCCTTACCAGAAACTCTGGTTCCGCATGGCCCATCCCAACGGCCGTATGCGTCTGACGGCGCTGCGGATCACGGAGCAGATGGCGATTTTTGAGGCCAAGGTATTCCTGGACCGCAGTGACGCGGAGCCGTTCAGTATGAGCACGGCCCAGCAGACTACCCAGGACAGCCGCGACTTCGTGAAAGCCGCCCAAAATGAGGCGCTGAGCCAGGCCCTTACGGACGCCGGTTTTGGCATCCAGCTGATCAGCGCCGGCGCCCAGGCCGATCTGATGGAGAAAAGCGCCGGAGCGTCTGTCAAAAAGGCCGCAGAACCGCCTGCCGGGCCGGCGGCATGCACGGCACCGCCGCAGGAGCCCCACAGCGCCCCTCAGAGGGCCGATGAGCCTGCCGAGGGGAAATCCCCTGCCAGCCCCGTTGAAACGCCGCAGAGGGCGTTTGAGGGCGAAAAGGCGGCAACAGCGACAACGGCCCCGTCGAAGGAAAACACTGCTTCGGAACCGGTGAAGCAGCACCTGCCGGTGGAGCCGGCGAAGAAATTCGATACGCTCCCGGTTGACGCTTCGCCAAAGACGGAACAGCCGGCGGCTGAAAATGAGCAGGCGGATGAATTGCCCGTCCGCGGCAATGTAACGGAGCTGCCGGTCCAGCACACGGAGGAATCCGAACCCGCCGCCGAGCCGCTGCAGCCCGAAGATGGCGCTGCCGGAGCGGTGGATACTGCGGTGGATACCCCCTCTTATACGAAGGACACGCCTATGGAGGATATTCTGCAGGTCATGACGCTGGAACAGGCCCAGCAGGTCATCGTAGACGATGGCATCTGCAAGGGTATGACGATTGCCCAGGTGGCCGAGAAGCGGCCTGTCAATCTGCGGTACTACCTGATCCCGGGCAAAAGCAAGAACAACATGGTCCGCGCCGCCGCCCAGCTGGTTTTGGATTCACTTCAAAAGGCCGGCTGATATGGTCCCCGGCGAGGGCATGAAGGGAGGAATGACAGATGGGCTCGTACCCGGATGAATTTCCCTTCGGTATCATGGAAGTTGTGGAACTGCTGCACCTGCGGGTCAGGCGCCAGCAGGCAAACAGCGTCTATGTGGACTGCCCGTTCTGCGGCGACCGCCGCGGGCGGATGAATGTCAATTTCGTCAAAAATGTCTGGCGGTGCAATCACTGCGACGAACATGGCGGAATGCTGGCGCTGTATGCAAAACTCAATCACACGACGACCTCTGACGCTTATTGGGAGATTGCAGAAGCTCTGTGTGACAATACCCATGAGGAACACGCACGCTCCGGGAATGAAGCCCCACAGCAGCCGGTCAGCACCGGGTCCCCATCTTCGGGGGCCCGGGCGACCGCTGCAGGTCATTCTTCTTCCGAGCGAAAAACTGTGCCGCAGTCGGACAAAGCCAGCCCGGCCGAGATCCACCAGACGCTATCCCTGCTGCTGGCCCAGCTTACGCTGCGGCCGGCCCATCGGGAACATCTGCGCTCGCCAAAGCGCGGGCTGTCTGATGAACAAATCGAGGCGCTGGGCTTTAAGAGTACCCCGCCGCCCTTCTTATGCCGCTCTATCACGGACCGGCTGATCAGGCAGGGCTGCAGGGTGCAGGGCGTACCCGGATTTTACCGGGACGACAGCGGCCACTGGACAATGGCATTTTATAAGAAAACCTCCGGCATCCTGATCCCCGCCATAGGCTTTGACGGCCGGCTGCAGGGATTTCAGATCATGCTGGATGTACCGCTGAAACACAAGGATGACCCGCCGGAAAAACCGGGGGCCAAGTACATCTGGTTTTCCTCTTCCTCAAAGACGGACGGGACAGGCTCCGGCAGCCCGGTACATCTGATCGGTGACCCATCCGCACGGGTGGTCTATGTGATCGAGGGGCTGCTGAAAGCAGATATTTCCCATTGTCTGACCGGGCGCACCTTTGCCGCGATTGCCGGGGCCAACAACACCAGCCCGCTGGACCCGTTGTTTGCCCTTTTGGCGCAGAACGGCACGGAGGAAATCATTGAAGCCCACGATATGGACAAGTACAACAATCAAATGACGATGGCCGGGGCGTCGAAAATTTACCTGACGGCCCGGAAGTATGGCATGAACTGCCGGAGGCTGACCTGGAATCCCAACTATAAGGGATTTGACGATTGGCAGCTGGCACTTCGCCGGGAAAATCAACGGAGAAAGGAGATCGATAGACTCAGTTTCAAAACGCAGTACCTTTGCGGCTTGTGTGAGCTGGCGCATATTGAGGACTGCATCGAACTATGGCAGCACCTGGCTGAAAACAAGACCTGCCTGACGGAGTATCTTGGCTTGACCAGAGAGGAACATGAAACCTTCCTGCGGCAAGGCAGGGATGCCCTCGGCGCCCTGCTGGAACCCCAGCGGCGGAAACAGAGGTTTGTGCTTTATCAGCTGGAACTGGACGAGCAGAAAGCGATCCCATTTGCTTTCAAGGAACTTGCGGCGTTACAAAAGGCCGGCTATGAACAGCCGCCCGCCGCCATGTACCGCATGGTCGGGGCTGGCGAAGTCTACTGCCCGGTGGAACAGAGCGACGCAGAGATTTTGAAGCGCCTGTTTGCTGACTGCCGGGAGGAACTGCCGGAGGGCTGCCACGGGCGGCCAATGGCGCTCTCTGATGTAGTAGAACTGGACCATTCTCCACGAAGGGTCTACTACTATGTCAATGGGGAGCATGAATTTCCGCAGGTCAAGTTTTCACCCATGCTTGCCAAAAAGGACATCAAGGAAGGGACATAAAGAGGCTTCAATGGTTGTTGTAAATGAGACGAAGAGAGGGCAGCTTCTGGCGCTTCTGGAACAATGCGCCCATCTGAACGCTGATGTGCGGCCCCGCACGGATAAGGGATATTTTACGGTGACGGTTCCGCCGCCGTGGAATGGCCCGGCCCAGCGGAAAGCCCAGGAGGTGCAGGACAGGATCAAAAAATGGTCGGAGCAGTATCCCAATGTGATATGCTACTGTTTCGACAGCTTCAGCACATTACTCTATGTGCTGTGACACAGGTAAACGATGGCATGGAACAGGTTTTATCCTGATCCATGCCATTTTTGTCAATGGAAAGGAGTTTATTATGGGATATTTTTCGGAAATGTCGCTGGATATGCAGGAAGGCCGCAAACCGTCTGCCGCCGCGCTCACCCGCGAGTGCGCTTTTGAGGACGGGGAGAGCTTTGACGAGCTGCCGGTGCCGCCGGCTGACCGTCAGCCCGTACCGCCTGCCGCAGAGCCGGCGCCGCAGTCTGCTTTTGAGGACGACGGAGATTTGGATGAGGCCCCGGAAGAGCAGGAACTGGCTGACGAGGCCGAGCCTCCCGCTGAAGAAACCGGTGAGGGGAACAATGCCGATGAAAGTCAGGCGGAGCCTGCCAAGGCCGATGCCTCCAATGTGGACGCTGACGAGGAAAAGCGCCGCGCCGAGCACGAGGCCGCCGAAGCCAAACGGAAGGCTGAGTGGGAGGCGAAACAGGCGGAAAAGAAGAAGGCCCTGCAGGAGCAGATGGACCGCTTGGCCGCCATGAGCGATGATGAGGTGGTGTCTGCCTCCATGCAGCGGGTCAGCGGCGATGTGGAAAAGCTGACCCGGCGCAATATGAAGGAATGCGTGTCGGAGTATATCCAGACCAAGTGCCTGGAAGACCCGGCATTTGCCCGTCTCACCATGCACCCGAAGAAAACAATGGTTCACTGCTTCCAGTACATCAGCCGCAAGGCATGGGAGTACATTCAGGACGAATTGAAAGCAAACGGCATCCAGCCGGGACAGGGCAGCCAAGGGTATGGCTGCGATATTCCGGATGATTTGTGCTATCAGTGGTCCGAGGATTACTTCCGTGATGCGGATGCCAAGGAGGACCAGGAGGAGGAAGAAAAGTTTGTCCCCCGCCCCTACTATGGCAAGTCTTCCGTGAAATCCTCCAAGAAAAAGAAGGCCGAGAAAAAGCCTGCTGAGAAGAAAAAGCCGGAGCCCAAGCCGGCGCCGGAAAAGGAGCCTGCTGCCGACGGCCAGATGTCGCTGATGGATTTTGGCATGGCAAAGGCCGGCTGAGGAGGCAGAGTATGATTGCGTATAAAGGTTTTCGGCCCGGCATGATCTGCATTGGCTATCAGTTTCAGATGGGTCTCAATGTGACTGAAAAGGCCAACTGCCGTCAAAATGGATTCCATTGTGCGGAGGACCCGTTAGACTGCCTGAGCTATTACGGCGATGTAGACCATTCAGAATATTACATCGTCAACGCCGGCGGGGACATCGACGAGGACGAAGTGGATTCCAAGATCTCCTGCACCGAGCTGACTGTCCTTAAAAGGCTGACGAAAGAAGAACTGTTCCTCCACGGCCTCGCCTTTATGGCAGACCACCCCAAGCGGAAGTGGAACAAGCATATTCGGAAGGACAGAGCTGAAGCATGGAGCGGCTATGCGGCAGTCCGCGGCGCCGACCCCATAGCCAAGGGCAGCCGGAAGGGTGATGTATTGGCCTTTGCCAAGGAGGACCCAGCCACCGGCAGCATCCAGCAGATTGTGGTGGCTACCATTGATGGAAAGACGCTCCTGCCGAATGTCTGGTATGGAGCAAATCTTGAGAAAAGGACGGTGAAGTAAATTGAAGAAATCCATGCTTTTGGCGATGCCGATGCTGACGGCATCGCCGGAGATGAAAGAAGTGGCGATAGCGGACGAGCCCAAGAAAGAAAAAACTTACTGGGGCCATACGCGCATGATCCGCAAGTATCGTTTGTATATGAACTGCGTGATCCAGGACGGCATCCTTAAAGCGGCCTTCTACTTGCCGGATTATTTGCGCCTGGATGGGGACAAGCCAGCCTATGAGGTGTTCCTTGACAAAGAAAATCGCCAGTTTCTCACCTATGACCATTTAGAGAAGAAATGGCGTGACGCAAAACTGGATCGGCTGGAATGGCCCGGTGATGCTTACTACACCACATGCTGGGCTGGCAAAGAGGACGAGGATCTGGTGCAGGCATATTTTTCCGGCGAGCGCGGTGGCGCCCTCGGCATTCTCGATTTTCAACGGAATGTGCGGGATGAGCAGCTGGATCGGCACCACAAACGGATTACCGACCCGTGGGACCAGGATCTGGCGCAGGTTCCGGAATTGCCGAAAGATTGGAGGCGTTGGGCCGACAAGGTGGCCGTGCGGGAAAATTTTATATTTTACCACTACAAGCGCGGCGGCGCAAAAACCGGCTACTGCACCTTCTGCGGGAAGGAGGTGCCCATTTCCGGGCACCCCTACCACAACAAAGAGGGACGCTGTACCCGCTGCCGGCATCCTGTGGTGTTCAAGGCATTGGGACGCGCAGGCTATTTCCAAACAGATAAGTATTATGCCTATCTGATCCAGCGGTGCAAGGATGGTTTTGTTATCCGGGAATTCTGGGCGAACAGGACCTACCGAAAGGACAGGCTGCCACACAGCGAGCCTTATTGGCATGAGTTCCGGCGTTCGATTTATGACCACAGCGGCGAGGTTCGTTCCTATTACTGGGGAATGTACTGCCAGCGGGAAACACGGTGGATCGCAGGGAGCCCTTGCTATTACTCCTATACTGGCGATCAGGCCGGCCGGGTGTACGGGAAAACTTTGCCCAGTCTGGAGAAAAATGAACTTCGCCATACCGGCTTGACCGAGTGGATACGCAGCCATCCGGACACCGACCCCGAAAAATATCTGGCGGTTTGGAAACGGCTTCCCCAGATGGAGCAGATTTGGAAAGCTGGACTTCCCCGGCTGGCAGCGGAGTGCTTCCGTTTCTGCGATAATGTGCGGAAATTGGTGCTGCATCCGGACGAGCCGGGATTGATCCGTGCTTTGGGCCTGGACGCCCAGAAATTCCGCCGCCTGCGCCAGTTGGACGGAGACACAGAGACCTTGGCCTGGCTGCAGCTTGAAAAAAAGACAGGCCAGCGCATACCCGATGAAATGCTGCATTGGTTCCAAAAGGAACGGATCAGCGCAAAAGATCTGCTGTTTATTGCAGACCGCATGAGCCTAGTCCAAATCAAAAATTATTTGCAGCGGCAAAAACAGTATTTTGATGGCAGCTGCCGGCAGGCGCTGACCACCTGGCAGGACTATCTGGCTATGGCAGAACGGCTGCACTATGACACCAGTGATGAGATCGTCTACCGCGTGCGCAAACTGCGTCAGCGGCACGATGAGCTGGTTCTCCAGAGTGAAGCTGGGAGTCTGGAGGAACAGGCAGAGAAAATGGCGGCGAAATATCCCCATGTCGATGCTATCTGCATGGAGCTGCAGGAAAAATATGCCTACACCGATGAAGAATACACGGTGATCGCGCCCCAAAACATCTTCGAGATTATCAAAGAGGGGCGGATGCTTCATCACTGTGTCGGCAATGATGGCGCCGGCGAGCGGTACTATGACCGCATGGAACGCCGGGAAAGCTTCATCATGTTCCTGCGCCGGACGGATGAACCGGAAGACCCCTATTACACGCTGGAAATCGAGCCGGATGGCACCGTGCGGCAGAAGCGCACCCTGTTTGACCGCCAACATGAGGACATCGAACAGGCGACGGAATTTCTGCTCAAATGGCAGAAGGTCATAGCGGCCCGCCTTACCGGCCGCGACCTGAAGCTGGCTGAGCGGAGCCGTGAGCTGCGGAAGGAGGAATTCATCCAGATGCAGAAAGACCGTGTGATCATTCACACCGGGCATCTTGCCGGCCATCTGCTGGCAGAGGTATTGCTGGCCGATTTGATGGAAAATACGGAAGTCATGCAGCCGCAGGCACTCCCTGCTGCCGCGTGAGACAGGTTCAACGGCCGGGCGTCTTTCGGGGCGTCCGGCCCACTTTATAGAATGGAGGTCTTAGATGGGGAGAAAACGATTTGAGTACGAGATACGCGGTTACAGGTATGTGCCTGAGAGTTTCCGGGCTTTTAAAGGATTGCCGGGACAGAAAATGGAGCAGATCTCGTTGTCGGGTGAACAGCGTCGGAAAATGGGCTATCTCTGTATGACCCAAGGCGGCAAGGCTGGTGTAGCCTATGTAAAGCACATCGAGCGGGAGCGGGAACACAAGTGCCGGCGGTACATGACCTATGGCTTTCTTCTCAAAGACGAGCCGCATCGGTATGTGTATTGCTCCAATCTTCGGTGCAGAGAGAGTGACACGCCCAAAGAGCGCCTGCGTATCCTGCGCCTCTACCGGGAACATCTGGCCCAGAACGACGGGCGTATTGAACAGAGTACCGAATGTGAGTTTGACGGAAATTTCCGCCCGGTTCATGTGCGGAAAAATTATGTGGTTGCCGACTTGAGCCGGCCGGTTGTGGTCTGGCTCTATGAGGCGTGAAAGGAGAAAAATGAAACAGCTTGGCAATTTGGCCGTGGTCTGCGCCCAGCGCCCTGATGTGCTGATGCAGATTTATGGCAGCGAGGTAAGCGTTCATGTGGGAGAAGGACCGGAACGGGCCGTCCTCTCCACAAAATGGGATGATGATAAGACGATCCAGAGCATCATCCGGGAACTGAATTTTGGGCGGTATGCTTCTGACCGCCAGCAGCGCAGGAAGGAGGGTGCCGCGTGATCAAAAATCTCAATCAGCTCAAGCGCACACTGCGGCCAGGCGTGCGTCTGGAAGTCACCGGCCATTGCCGCCCTTCCTGCATCGGGCAGCTGCGGGAGGTCACATGGGTCAACACCCAGGGATTTTACACTAAAACGCTGAATCCGCCTGATCCCCGAATCAATGCGGGAAATGACGGACGCGGCGCCATCCTCTGGTGGGGGGCCGCGCGTACCTGGGAATTTGAAGATGGGGTGTGCAAGTCGTACACCTATGGTGAACATACGGCGGAGACGCTGATTATGGCGTTCCGTGTTTTAGAAGAGGAGGCGGCCTGATGGACCAGAATTTGATGAAAAGGCAGCGGGAACTGACCGACCGGCTCAACCGCTACCGCAATGAGTATTACAACCTCAACAGCCCCAGCGTCAGCGATGCTGTCTATGACCGGCTGTTTGAGGAACTGCAGTCCCTGGAAAAACAAACGGGCATCCAGATGGCGAACTCGCCCACCAGCACCGTGGGCTACCCGGCGGTCAGCAAGCTGGAAAAAACGAGTCACCCGATCCCGCTGCTGTCCCTGGACAAAGTGAAGAATACGGAGGAATTGTGCCGCTTTATGGGTGAGCATCAGGTGATGTTCATGCTTAAACTGGACGGCCTGACCATCAAGCTGACCTATGAGGGCGGCAAGCTGGTGGAGGCGGCCACCCGGGGCGACGGCGATGTGGGCGAGATCGTGACCCACAACACCCGCGCCATCAGCGGAATTCCGGCACATATCCAATACGAAGACCGTCTGGTGGTCACCGGCGAGGCGTTCATCCGTCCCAGCGACTTTGAGCAGATGAAAACCACTCTGGTGGACGGCGACGGGAAACCCTATAAGAACGGCCGCAACCTGGCGGCCGGCTCGGTACGGCTGTTTGATGCCGGGGCCTGCCTGGGACGGCGCCTGGTGTTCATGCCGTTCAATGTGCTGGAGGGTATGGAGGAAGTGCCCCGCAAATCGGAGCGCCTCAAGGCGCTGCGGCCGCTGGGCTTTCTGCCCTGTAAGTACATGGTCACCAAGCGTCCTCTGACGCAGGAGGAAACCGAGGACGGTATCCGGCAGCTCAAGCAGTATGCGGCAGACGCCGATATTCCCATCGACGGTATCGTTATCACCTACAACGACATCGCTCTGTCCAAAAGCTGCGGGCGCACAGGCCATCACTACAAGGACGGACTTGCCTTCAAATTTGAGGATGACCTGTTCCAGACAAAGCTCCAGACGATTGAATGGACGCCTGGCCGCACCGGCGAGATCGCCCCGGTTGCCATTTTTGAGCCGGTGGAGATCGACGGCTGCGAGGTGTCCAGAGCCAGCCTGCACAACCTGTCCTTTATCGAGGATCTGGAATTGGCGCCGGGCTGCCGTATCCTGGTGAGCAAGCGGAACATGATCATTCCCCATGTTGAGGAAAACCTGGACCGGGGCAATTTTTCCCTGGATGCCGTGATCCCACACCAGTGCCCCTGCTGCGGGGAGCTGACCAGAATCCACGAAACCAAAGGCCGAGGCGAAGACGGCGAGGAACGGAGCATCAAGACCCTGTTCTGCGACAATGCCGCCTGCGAGACCCGGCGCCTCAAGCAGTTCGTCCATTTTGTGAGCAAAAAGGCCATGAACATTGAGGGACTGTCGGAGGGAACGCTGGAAAAGCTGATCGGCCGCGGTTGGATTCACAGCTATCTGGACATCTACCGCCTGGACCAGCATAGGGACGAGATCATCCGGATGGACGGCTTTGGTGGAAAATCCTGGCAGCGCCTTTGGGACGCCATCCAGCAGAGCCGCAACACCACGTTCGAGCGGTATGTCATCGCTATGGACATCCCGATGGTCGGCAATACTGCCAGCAGAGCCCTTTGCCGGGAATTTCACGGCAGCCTGGATGAATTCCGGGATGCCGTCTATGGAGGCTATGACTTCCGGCAGCTCCCGGACTTTGGGGAGACGCTGCACAACAACATTCAGGAATGGTTCAACGAGGAAGAAAATTTCTGTATTTGGGAGGAATTGCAGATGATGATGAACATTCAGAAACCGGCGGAGACCGACAACCAGACCGTCAATCCGGACAATCCCTTTTCCGGCAAGACCATTGTGGTGACCGGAAAGGTTGAGCCCTACACCCGCGACGAGATGAACAGCCTGATTGCCTCGCTGGGGGCGGTGGCCGGCAGTTCGGTGACCCGCAAGACCGATTACCTGGTCTGCGGCGAGAAGGCCGGCAGCAAGCTGTCCAAGGCACGGGAACTGGGTATTACGGTGCTGACGCCGGAGGAATTTTTCCGCATGGCCAATGTGGCTTAATTCGCCGGGCCATCGAAGTTTGACAATGGGGAGAGGGCTGTCTGAGGCCCTCTCCCTATGCTTTTTATGGGAGGATACGCTAATGGAGAAACACTATTTTGTCCCCGTTGTCAATCGCGTTTACACCAACCGCAATGACAAGCAATACCGCTGCACCGGCTTTGTGGAGGGCAGCTGCCCGTGGGAAACGGTAGCCTATTTTACAAGGCTGTCCGACGGCTGGAGCCTGGCCGCACACGGCCCCCAAATCTATGAAGACGGGACGATTGAATGGAACTATTCTACCGGCGGGCATTGGCCGCAGTAAAAAGGAGGGAAATGTTGTGAACCAAGAAATCATACCGGCATACAGTGCCTACCAGAAGGTCATTGACCTTACGCTGTATCATGCCTTTGCGGAACTGATCGTACAGATGGCGCAGGACGATGAGGTGAGAATCCTTTACCGTCAGCAGGAAGTGAGACAGATCTGGCAGAGAGATCAGAATGTTTCCGGCTATTTTGAAACTTACAGCCTGCGTTACCCCGGTGAAGTATTGGAGCGGTTCGAGGAAAAGCTGGGCACGGATATGCGCATTCTCCGCGCTCTTGCACTGGCCCTGGGCTACACCCGCCAGTGTCAGGCTGACACAATGTTTGTAGGCAATCAGCGAAATGATTTCATTCAGAAACTTCGCAGGACTGCCGGGACAGATGTTTACCTGCAAGGTGCGCTCTATCTGCTGGAAACCGACGCTCCCCAGCGCCGCGCACGGCTGGATGCACTGGCCGCCAGAGAATATGCAAGGACGGAGGAGGCGCTGTTTGTGCTCTCCCTGTTTGACGACCCGGAGGCTGGCTATCAGGCCATGCGGCCGCAGTTGACGCGGCTGTTTGGGCCGGACCGGACGCTCTCTCTGGAATGGGACTTTGGCGTGCTGGAATGGTTCATCCGTTTCTATGCCGAAGAGGCAAAACGCTATCGCGGCAAGACCGACCTGGTGGTGCGGACACTGCTGAAGCTGCCCTATATGAACATGAAACCGGACAGCCGGGAATTTTCGATTCTGCTTACTGCCGGGTACAGCATGGAAGAGATCACGCTGGCAAATTCCCTGGCGGTGTGGGCCGACCGGATACCGGATCGGCTCTCATCCAAAGGCATTGTGGCGGAAAAGATCGCGGTGGCCTGCGTCCGAATGCTGCTGAACGGCCCGGATGGACAGCCGGAAGAGATCTATGCGTACATCAGCTGGCTGTTCCAGGTTTACAAGAAATTTGAGGTCAGGTACGAGGGATATCAGGATCTCTGGGCAGCCATCCAGACGGGGCTTGCACCCACAGCCCCCCAGACTATCCTCTGGATGAATCAAACAATTAAAAGACAGTTCCCTTATCGCTTCGATGTCTTCGACCCGCGATACGACATTCTGGCAAACGAGCTGAGTAATGAGGAATATGCGGAACTGTTTACCGTGCAGATGCTCCGTTCCCGTGCGGCGATCCCGCTGCGGCGTTGGCTTACGCGGTATCAGGCCCTGACTGGTGCGGAGTATATTGAGTATTTTAACAAGCGCCATTGGCTTACGCTTCGCAGCTTTGTTTTGCTGGTGGAGCGAAAGGAGATCAATTTGTGGCAGTTTTTTGAGCAGCACAAGGGGGACGGGGCTCGTGCCCATCCTCTGGAGCTTTTAGAGGAATATGCGCTGAAAATCTCCAGCTGGCGGTGCTTTCGGTTTGCGCAAAAGCTGTTCAGTCAGTACACCTTCTCCCAGCTACAGGAAATTTTCGGAGATAACTTTTATTTCCACCAGAAGTTTGTCAAGAAGGAAAGCTATTATAACAAAAAAGTCCAATCGTTCTCTATGGTCCGGCCGTTCCTGACAGCGGAGCAGCACCGCCAGCTTTATGACTGGATCGATGCCTCGCTCTTTCAGACAGAGCCGGAATACTATGATTCGTTTGTCCTCTGTGCCCTGAAGGCCCCGGTAATCCAGCGCATCTATGACAAACCGCTGCTGGCGTCTGTGCTGCGGCAGCTTCTGACACACGATGCCTGCAGTGGCTACGAAGTAAATCAGTTAAAGGAGCGGTTCTATTCCAAGGAAGAAATGGAGGCCGACCGAAAAGCCACCGCCGAACAGGAAGAACAGGAAAAGGAACGCCAGTGGCAGCAGCAGGTCATGAAATGTCAGGAGAAACTGGCAAGTTGCTATAATGGCAGCGCGGAATCCCTTGTCCAGTTCATGCACGGATATCATTTTGGTGAGATCAGGAAAGCTGCGCTGGGTATGGTCTATGAAAAATTGCTGGAATGGCCGGCAGGCTGCGCTCAGACCCTTGAGGCGGCGGAAATGTGGAAATTTTTTGAGCTATGCGGGAGTCTTGTGATGTATGAGCCTCGGCCGCGTGGAGAGATATTGACAATGGTGCAAACCATCGTAGGAGGTGAAGCAGCATGACAAACACATTGAAGCATTTAGCCCTGCTCGCCCGCATGGAGAGCAGCGGCCTGAAACTGGGGTTGACGGGAAAATTCCCGGAGGATGCCCTGGACCAGACCTGCGAGCGGGTGGAGTCTTTTCAATTACAGAACAGGCTCCGCACCGGAAATGACAATACGCAAATTCAAAAGGAACTTGTACGGACGCCGGAATTTGCGGCGCTCTACCATGCGCTGTGCAATGATGGGGTGGATGACCGGTCGATCACAAGTATGCTCCAGTCGGCTATAACCTGCGATGAGCAGTTGACGCAGTATCCCAAAGAACAAGTGCTGACGGCAGCGGGAACGGATATCCCTTTGTCCCTGCGATTTTATTACATGAAATTCTACCTGCCGTTTATCAAGTACGAGGAAGAAGAACAGACCATCATCGACAACCTCAATGCCTTCCCAGCCGCGGAACGGGAGGAACTGCCCAAATTGACGGACGCACAGAAGAACATGATGCGGCAGCCGTTTCTCGGCCCGTACCTGTTCAACTGGAACAACAATGCGCGCGAGGAGCTGGAGCTGCTGGAACAGAACCAGCCCCTTCAGCGGGTCCTGACACTGCTCTACCGGCAGGGGGTGGCGCTTGATCTGAACGCGGCACGGCTCAAGGACCTTTGCTGGGTAGAGACGGCCGATGTGATGAAATTCCGCCGCCTGCTGGCCGCCTTTGAATATGATACCGAAGACCTCAATGCCTTTTTTGAGCGGTGGCTGGAAAATCACGCGGGGCAGTATGACCTTAACTGGTTTATCTCGCACACACCGCCGCTGGACAAAGGGCAGCGACAGGAGATCCTACGTAATGACCTGAGCTATCTCAATGCCCTGTATTCCGGCAGGCTTCATCTGGATTTCAGCGCCATCCGGCGCTATCAATTCCCCATCCTCACTTATGCGGTGCAGCATGGGAAGAAGCATTTTCTGGATCTGGTGAGCGACAATAGCGAGCTGTTCCTTTCGCTGGGACGGTATGCGCTGCTGTTTGAGGACAAGTTCTGTGAACACTGCAACCTCAACAGCCTCACGGCCAAGAACCTGCAGGCGTGCGACACCGTAGAGCACGGCAGCAGCTACTTCGACCTGCTGGAAGATGGCAGGCAGTACACCTTTGAGGAAATGTGGCTGCTGTGGCGGAAGGATGAAATCTATGTCCAGCTCTACGCCATGCTGACGCCCCTTTCCGTGGACAGGCGGCTGCTTATCCTCCGACAGCTATTGAAGTATGGTCTGCTCAGCCGCCACATGGAAGATCAGGAGCTGGAACAGCTTGCCCGGTGTCTGCTGGAACAGCCGTTCAGTGAGTGGTATCGAGGTGCTTTTGGACACATCCGCGGCCTGACCCGGCGGACGGCCATGCGGCTGCTGCAAAAGTATGAGCAGCTGCAGGCGTTCATCCCGGAACTTCAATCCGAGGCGGATGCGATCTTTGTACTCAACAATGGGGCGGTGATTGCCGGACAGAAGAACTGGATGCAGGTTCGTGCCGCCGTTTTGACGATGGACCAGGACTGGCTCGATTTGAAACAGAGGTTTTCCTTTACCGACGAATTTGTGGAGCAGCACAGGGAGTCGGTCACCAATTTCCTGCTGCGCGGCGGCAGTGCGATGGTGCGCTCTCTGTACGGCTACCTGCAAGGCAACGACAAGGCTATTGAGGCCTTGAGAAGGATCGTACAGGCCGAACTGATGGGCCAATTCTATGCGTTGAAATATTTTGCCGATGACCTGCAGCGGGAGATTCGCTATCCCATCAGCGAGGTGCAGGAGGCAGCATGGAAACGCAATCTCACGCTGGAGCGGGGGCCGTTCTCTGCGGAAGAAGCGGATGATTTCTACTTTACGATGCGGCTGGGCGAACTGCCCCACAGCACCTGCCTTTCCTGCTGGACTGGGAGCCAGAGGGACTGCCTGCTGGCGGCCTTCGACTCCAACAAGAAGATGATTTTGATCCGGAAAGGCGAAGACATTGTAGCACGCGCCTGCATCCGGCTGACAAAAGGGGCGTTCCAAAGGCCTGCGGACTTTGATTTTTCCTTTGCCGATCTGGCACAGGAACAGCCGGCGGGCAAAATGGGAGCCAGCGATGAAATGCTGATCCTGTTTTTGGAGCGCATCTACACTTCCGGCTTGAACGATGAAGAAGCGGAAAACGCAATGAAGATGGCCGTTTCCCTGGTGACACAGAAAGCGGCGGCCATCGGCGCCGTCGCCGTGCTGGCGAGGCGTTATCAGGATTGCTATGACCGCGATCAGTATGTCGGCAGCCAGTTCTATGTGTATATCTCAAAATCCAAAAACGGACAGCAGTATCTGGATTCAATGGGAGGCGCCGCGGTGACTTCCCACAAAGAGCAATATACGGGGGCTGTTTTCCTCGTAGAACAGGCGGCGATGCGCACGGCAGCGCCGCAGAAGGAGGATGAATTTTATGAATGACCGTACTCTGGTAAAATTACGATGCAATAAGGAAATGTTGGATATTCGGACTGTATCCTGGACCCGAAAATCCCCCTACAGTTTTTCCATTTTGAGAAGCGAACTCCAGCAACTGGAGCAACGGCCACAAAACCGGCTGATTTCCGGTGACTGCGGTTCCTTTGCCGTCCTGCGGCTGACGCAGAGGCCAGGTGACATGAAGATGCTGGAGATCCGGTTCACCTGGCTTCAGGAGATCGGTGCCGGCAAAGTACACGGCTGGCAGGAGAGTATTCGGTTGCCCTATGAGCCGTTCCATGTCTTCGTGGAAAATGGAGAGGATATGGATGGCGCAGAGTGGCGCCACCTCTCTGTCCCGGAGACGGTCACGCCCCGTTATGAGTTCCACAGCCGGAAAAATCTCCATGAGGTTGCCCGGCGGCCCGTTCTGCGGCGCAAGCTGGGAAGGGTCCTGGAGCGGCATTTCCAGTGGCGTGGCACAGAAAAGATCGTCATTTATGATGACGGCCAGCCTTACAGCTTCTTTTTTGAAGAATACACGCCTTATGGCAGAGGAATTTGCGGCGGCATCATCCTGCATGGCGCCGAGGACTTGGCAAAGGCCCAGTACAGCGTACATACCTAAACAGTACGCTGATTTCGTGTAACAAACGCAGCGCCGCCGGGCAGAGGGATTTTCCTTCTGCCCGGCGGTTTTCTTATGGATGGGATTCGACTTCCTGCTCTTATGCTATATCGGCCAGATATTTTGCTTGTTGGGGCATATCCCACCTATTTCTCTTCGTGTTCACAATTTCCATGTTTCAAAAAGTTGCTTTCGCTGATACAATTAAAGAAATAGCTGATTATGCGTTAAAAAGCAACGCCGCAATGGTTCGTTGCGGCGGTTCCCGCTTGTGTTGGTAGAAATAGGGCGTCTTATTTGCTATGATTTTCTCAAATCAAATAGCAGGAGGAAACAAAAATATGACCCTCGGAGAGAAAATACAAAAATTGAGAAAGCAGCGAGGACTTTCACAAGAGGCACTCGCTGAAAAGGTAACAGTTACACGACAGACGATTTCAAAATGGGAATTGGGACAATCGACCCCTGATTTGGATTTTATAGCCCAGCTCAGCGACATTTTCAATGTGTCCTCTGATTATCTTATTAAAGATGAAATGACCGAGCCGGATGAGTTACCATATAAGAAGCGCAATTATCGTTTGTCTGAAAGAGGCAAGCGCATTATTTTGGTAATCGTTTCTGCTGCAGCATTGATTGCTGGCTGTGTATGCCTGATCTGCGACTACTTTACTTCGGACAGGTTATCATGGTCATTGATTGTCGCTGTTTCCATCATCGCTGCATGGCTTATATTACTTCCAAGTCTGATTTCCAGAACAAAGATCGTTTTGAAAACCTTAGTTGTAATCAGTGCTATCCCTATTCCACTATTGGCAATATTGTCCTTGCTTTTGCAAAAGTCAGTTATATTCACGCTGGGCATTTGCATAACGCTAATTGCGATTGCTGCAATCTGGGTAATATATGGAATTTTCCGCAAGTGCAAGAAAAATATGTGGAGAGCATTTGGTTTTGCCCTGTTGGTTTTGATTCCAGTGCCGATTGCGATTACCCATATTTCAGATTATTTTTTGCCACAAGTCCAGTTCGATTTTACATCTGACATATTCAACAGCGGGATTACCCTTGCACTTTCTCTTGTGTGCTTTGGGGTAGATTATTTGCTTTATCATAGGAAAGGGGATGCAGCAGACGAACAATGAAAACAGTTCTTTTACATGGGTTAGGACAAACTGCACAAGACTGGAAAGAGGTAGTCTGTCAACTTTCAACTTCCAATGTTGAATGCCCGGAGCTTTTTTCTTCAACAGGAAATGAAATATCCTATTTCCGGATTTTGGCTGACTTGGAACGGCAGTATTCTAACGCTACAGAGCCGCTTCGTATCTGTGGCCTATCGTTTGGGGCACTGCTCGCCCTCGATTTTACTATTCGTCATGGGAATAAAGTAGATTCATTGATCTTAATTGGCGCACAATATAAAGTACCAACATTACTGATTGATTTTCAAAATTTCTTGTTCCGCTGCATGCCCAACAAGAGTTTTGAGAACATGGGACTATCAAAAAGGGATACGATTAAGCTATCCCACTCTATGCGGTCTTTGGATTTTACCTCACAATTAAACGGAATTACTTGCCCTGTCACTATTTTGTGCGGTGAAAAAGATAGTGCCAACCTAAAAGCATCGAAAAAGTTAAATGGACTACTTCCCCAAGCAACTTTGCAAATCATCCCCGGCGCAGGCCATGAGATTAGCAAAGATGCGCCAGAAGCTATTGCTACCATACTTAATAATTATACTGTTTAAGGAACCTGAACTGACCTATGATAAAGCATCGCCGCCCCGGTAGAGCCGAGGCGGCGCTGTTTTGCTATTCTGGTGTGAAACGGTAGCCATGGCCCCGCACCGTTTCGATGATGTCGGCGCCAAGCTTGCGCCGGAGCTTATAGACCATGCTGGAGATCCCCGTCCAGCCGGCGTCATAGGAGTCCGCCGCAACAGCCTCATAAATCTGGCGGGCAGTGAACACCTGCCCCGGCCGGCGGGTCAACAGGAGCAGAATATCAAACTCCATTGGCGTCAGCTCCACCGTCTGGCCGGACTGCCATACCAGCCTGCGCTGCGGGTCGATTTGCAGAGAGCCAAAGAGCAGTGGTGTGTCTGTGGAGGAGGCCACCGTGGAGAAGTCCGCAACAGAAGCAAGAGCCGTCACGGTATTCGCAAAGATGGCATCCTCGCCATCGCCGAAGGATAGAATTATAAACTTCCCATGTGGATCACCTCCAATTACTTCCGAATTCTATCAGTGAAGTCAAATACATCTTCAATTTTCATATCAAATAGTTGCGCAATATCAAAAGCCAGCCAAATAGATGGATCGAAACGACCTGATTCTACAGCATAAATTGTCTGGCGGGAGACATTAACCATTTGCCCTAGATCTGTTTGAGTCAACCCATTTTCTACTCGAAGTTGTCGGACTATATTTTTCAATCTTCCTTCCTCTATTGGTGTGGAGTTTGTTCTAAAACTTCTTTCAAATGATTTGTGCAGAGACATTGAAAGTGACAAGCGGCTTAATTAGCAATATTTTTTCTTAAAGAGTGCGACTGATAGAATATAGGAAATTGCAAAGAGTACCAGAACGCCAATAAAGCCGATAGCCATGCTTAAATCAAAATGCTCTACGATAAATCCCATAATTGCGTTATCAGTTACTTTTGACCAAATTCCAAGTACAACCAGCAGGATAATCAAAATGAACATCACCGCAAATCCTGCATTGACACCCATCCAATAGTTAGAGGGCAAAATAAAGGCGAGGAACAGCAGCACAATACAGAAAGAGGCTACCGACAAGAAAAGATAAAACCCATATCGATATGCGGGAAAACAGAAATAGGAAATGGTGTTTACTACAAGCGCAACACACAATCCAATGACAGCACCAATTCCTGCAAAGGCATATCGGCTGGTAACGATTTGTTTTTTGGAAAGTGGCAGAGCAACGGCATATTTACTCCATTTCCATTGTTCATCGGAGTTTGCAAGAGTAATAATCATAGAAGCAATTTCCAACGGAACAAGAAGAAAACTGATGTAAATAGAACCAGCTCCTTCCAGAATAATCATCAACGCAGCGATAATGGCGAGATCCATGATAAGGCGGGCAATTCCGTATTTTTTCTTGACTGTCAGAAAATCTTTTGTCAGTAACCCTTTCATTTCATTTCCCCCTTTACATAGAATAGCATGATTTCTTCAATCGTAGCAGGTCCAACGATTACATCTGGGTTCTTTTTAGTGATTGTGTGCCGATTCCGAACTAGGACCTTATATTGGTAATCTTCTTTTCGATAGGCAATAATCTGCGATTTGTCCATAGCATCAAATACGGCAGCTTTACAGTTGGCTATTCCGTAATTGTCAATCAAATCGTCTTTCTCATGAGAAAAGACTAGTTTGCCCTTATGGATGAAAGTAATATAATCTGCAACCTTTTCCAAGTCACTGGTGATATGAGAGGATACCAGTACAGAGTGCTTTTCGTTTTGAACGAAATCAATCAGCATGTCTAACACATCATCGCGAATAATTGGGTCTAGGCCGCTGGTAGCTTCATCCAAAATCAGTAGTTCTGCATTGTGAGATAATGCTACGGCAAAGGCCAGCTTCACTTTCATGCCTTTGGAGAAGTCTTTTATTTTCTTGTTTTTTGGCAATTCAAACTTTTCAAGGTGCTGATGGTAGAGCTGCCAATCCCAGCCAGAGTAAATGCCACACATGAATTTTCCGATTTCTTCTGGCGTGAAAATGTCAGGGAAGTGGTTCTCATCAAATACGACGCCAAGTTTATCCTTGATCTCAATTTCGTCTGCAATATGATCCTTGCCAAAGATGAGGACTTGACCATCGCTTTTTTGTGTTTCATTTAAAATACAGTTGATAGTCGTAGATTTGCCAGCCCCATTCTCTCCTATTAGGCCCATAATTACGCCGCGAGGTAAAGCAAAGCTCACTCTGTCAAGAACAAAATCGCCATAGTCTTTTGATAGCTCTCGGATTTCTAAAACATTATCAGTCATCATTCATCCTCCTGATACATAAGTGTAAGCAGTTCGGTCAGTTTATCCAGAGATATTCCGCTTGTGCGGGCAATCTCGATTGCCTCTGCAAATTTTTCTTCTATTCTCTTTTGTTGTTCTTCCAGGTAGAAGTCCTGATTTTGTGCTGATACATAGCAGCCTTTTCCTGCCGTTATTTCGATGAACCCATCATCTTGTAGGCAACCATAGGCTTTTTGAACAGTCAAAATACTGATGCGTAAGGATTTTGCCATAGCTCTCACCGAAGGAAGTGGCTCACCGGCACTTAGTTCACCGCTCATAATAGCGGCTTTAACTTGAGATGCGATTTGTTCATATAGCGGCTGGCTTGCCTTGTTGCTTACGACAATCTCCAATCTATCTCTCCCCCTCTCTGTTATGCACTGTATTAACTGTATTGCTCTATGATAACAGTATATAACGGAAATACGCTGATGTCAATAGACTGACAAAAATTATAGCTGCATCTCTTAATTTTTGAGGTACAGCTATTTGCAGAATTTCATTGTAATTTTGCCTTCACCTGAGGTATGAGAGCTGCATTGTCGCTGGCGCTCATACCTCTTTGCAATATAACAGTAGCGCCGCCCCGGTAGAGCCGAGGTGGCGCTGTTTTGCTATTCTGGTGTGAAACGGTAGCCGTGGCCCCGCACCGTCTCGATGATGTCGGAGCCAAGCTTGCGGCGGAGTTTATAGACCATGCTGGAGATCCCGGTCCAGCCGGCGTCAAAGGAGTCCGCGGCGACAGCTTCGTAGATCTGACGGGCGGTGAACACCTGCCCTGGCCGGCGGGCCAGCAGGAGCAGAATGTCAAACTCCATTGGCGTTAGGTCTACCATTTGGCCGGCCTGCCACACCAGCCTGCGCTGCGGGTCGATTTGCAGAGAGCCAAAGAGCAGTGGTGCGTCTGCGGAGGCGGCCACCGTGGAGAAGTCTGCGACAGAAGCAAGGGCCGTCACAGTGTTTGCAAAGATGGCGTCCTCACCGTCGCTGAAGGATAGAATTATAAACTTCCCATGTGGATCACCTCCTCTTAAATTTTTCCTTGTATAGTTACTTGATTATTTATTTTACTTAGTTTTATATAGATTTTGTAACCATAGATACAATTCATCAAGTGCATCATGGTTGAGGCGATATATCCTCCGTCTTTCTACTCGGTGGCAGGAAATCAACCCACTCTCTTGCAATAAGGAAAGATGATAAGAAATTGAGGCAGGTGTTATCTGAAAGCAAGTTGCAATCTCTCCGGCAGAGTGTGATTCTTGGTTTAACCGCATCAGGATTTCTCGCCTGGTTCGATTTGACAACACTTGAAATTTCTTATCCAGTGTGTTTTCAGACTCCTTCATCATGGCGCATCTCCGTTGTTTCAAACCAAATATATTATTTGCTAATCTGCACGGACGGGTATAACTGTCAATAGCAAATGCGCCCATTATTCTTGGGTTATATCTTTTTCGTGATTTGGCAAAAGATAATCAATGAGTATATGCAAACAGCTATAATCCAAAGACCAATTCCCAGCAAAAATATAAGATTGTTGTTTTGTACAAACAAGACAAGCAAACATTGAATAATCCCAAAAGGAATCGCCGTGTATCCGGCAAACCGATGTGTTTTTTGCCAGCATAGTTTATCCTTTAGAATCCAGGGCAATTTAAACCCAATACGACTGCGGTAAGGCATTTGTGGCAATAAATTCCCAACCAATACCATTAAGCCTCCCACGATAAGCACTATGCCTTTCATGTAATTCATCTGCAAACCACAGTATTTAGCTACCGTGACAAAATAGAAAAGAAAAACTCCAAGCCCCAAGAGGTTAATCGCAGTCAGAGTAATATCATTTCTCACTTTGTTATCGCTTTTGGAGATTTTATGAGGGAAAAATGCCACAATAGCTAACGCCAACAAAAGAGCAAAACAAATCCCGATAAAAACCCAGCGGGAAGGGCTTTGCATAAACAAAGGGATTTCACTGGGAAGGTACTTAAAGCACAGAATCGTCCCTATGATGAATATAATCAAGAATATCGTATTCAGACTTCTATATAGTTTCATTCTCGTCTCCCTCTTTTCCTACCGTTTTATTGGTATCAAAAAACTCCAAAAATGCGCCTAAAGTTGTTTGCAATACAGAAGCATTCAGGGAATAAGTAACGGACATCCCCGTCCGCTCGCTTGTCACTAACCTTGCTTCTTTCAAAATGTCAAGGTGCTTTGATATGGCAGGCTTTGAAATCGTAAAGTTTTCAGAAATCTCTTTCGCTGTCATATCACCATTCGCAAGCAACTTTAGGATTTGTCGTCTGGTATCATCAGATAGAGCTTTGAATACAGTAGTCATCTAAACGAATCTCCTTTCTCAATAATACTGTATTCATTTTTTCTTGCGCGTGAATTGATGGTAAATCAAATACGGAACCGGCGTAAGCAGCAGAATAAAATACTTGCTTGCATACCAACCAGCCTCTCCATTCACATCAAAATGAAAGGGAATCTTGTCTGGAAGGAAAAATGTTGCCACAAACAAAATGACAAAGGTTCCGATCAATAGCACCACAGGGATCAAGTTCTTCTTACTCATAGTTTCTTCCTCCTTTGGATTGATGGACATATTTTGAAAGGCAATTACTCTTGATGTGACGTAATCCCTTTACACACAAGTAAAATTAAAATATATACGCTGCACAACAGAAAGGTTATAACGCCCCCGGCAGGAAATCCATTCTGAAGCAGTTTTGCAACCGCAAATATATATCCTATTGAAATTGCGATGCAAAACAAAATGGATAAAACCACATTAACATTCTGCTTAATCGCCTCTGTTTCATTTGTCCATTCCAATTTGGGCCGCTTCATGTCGATCCATACTCCGATCAAGTTCCATAATGCTGCAAATGATATGCCAACAAGAGTAATTACTCCAATCTGGATAAGACCGTAGTGAAAGTAAACCTTAAATATGAAGCAATTTATGATAATCCCTATCATCGAAATACTTGTAGAAAACAGGGCCTTCACGAACGCTTGCTGCTTTAATGGATACGGAATAATCTTCGCTATCCAGAAACTTGCCCCCTCTCTGGAAAAACTGCTGGAAGCCACTACATTGATTGTGGATGTGAGGACTATGACCGCAATCGCAAATAATACCGCATAGAAGGAAAACTCCGGGGCAGATACCAAGGTTCTTATTTGTTCTATACTTTCTGCGGTTGCGCTGATCCGGAAAGACAGCGGCAGTAAAAAGGGGGTAATGAAAATCCCAAACAATCCATTTATGACATATACTGGATTGCGAAAAAAAGTCTGATACTCTTTCTTAAAATAACTTCTCAGCTTTGACGACGAGTTGTATTTCATCGTCGTTAAACGAATCCGTCCTTCTTTATCATAAATGGCATATTTCTTTCCGATCACAAGATAGCTTAAATAGTAATAGCCGCCGATAAATACCGCAACAAGTATCATGCAGAGCAACTTTAATACGGGATGAAAACCGATATATTGATTATAGAATGGGAATGGTACAATGAAATCATTAACCCAGTTCAATAAGTCTCGTTCTGCGCCTATTTGTCCATTTAATAATAGACCGCCAATCATGCCGCCCGCAAAATACACTATGATTCCTGCAACCACCAGCAGTGTCCTCATGCGTTTCAGAAGCATGGCAAATTTCAGGCATATTGTCACAAGAACCGCCAAAGGAAACACAACAATATGAGGAAGTATCGCTGCCGCAGAGATATATGTGATTATCACAGAAACATTTCCCATATATTGCGTTTGGATTATGCAGACGGGAAGCAGCAGTAAAATTTCAATCCCATAGCAAAGCAAGATAACTGCAAGGTATTTACCTGTAAAAATGTCACATGGCCTCACAGGAAATAGCAGCAAGTGTTCTATATCCTTTGAAAAGCAGAAAACATTGATCAGCAGGAAGGCACTCGCAATCGAGAGCATCATTGCCACTGCGAACAGTGCAAGCCGACAAAACAATGCTCCCAGCCCCAACTCGGAAAGTCCATCATAAAGCTGTCCCAGCATTTGAAAATAGTAGTAATAGAACACGCCTATAATACTTAAAACAAAGCAACTCAGCACAATAACGTAGGCGTCAGGGCGTTCTTTTAACTTATATCGGAAGTTCAAAAAGCTAAAATTGATCTTACCGATTGCTTTGCTTAATTGAAAAATCTTTGCCCATCGGTACATCATTAACCACCTCCATATAAATATCCTCTAAGGAAGTTTCGGAAGGGTTATCTCGAAGTTCGATTGTTTTCTTAATCATGCCAGCTTGCATAATGACAATTTTATCACATAGGTTCTCACAAATTTCCAATATGTGAGAGGAAAACAGAACCGATTTTCCGAAGGTCGCCCTGGATTGAATCAATTTCTTTAAGACCTGAACCGCTTCTACATCCAGTCCCGTCATCGGCTCATCTAACACCCAAAGAAGGGGATCATTCACCAGTGAAGCTATAATCGCAATTTTCTGCTTTGTTCCATGAGATAATTTTTTGATAGGGCTGTTCAGATATTTTTCAACCTGGAACGCCTCTATCAGCGGAGCATAAATTTTACCTCTTGTTTCAGAAGGTACTTCGTACATATCCGCTATAAAATTCAAATATTCCTTTCCCGTAAGATTGTTGTATATATCATGGCTGTCAGAAACATAGCTGATTTGTTTCTTGTATTGCATGGGGTGTTGCTCCAGAGAGTAATTACCAAGGCAGATAGAGCCTTTTTCAATCGGTAGTAATCCCAAAATCAGCTTTAAGGTTGTGGTTTTTCCAACTCCGTTTTTCCCTAACAGGCCAACGATTTCTCCATCCAACACAGAAAAGGTAAGATTGGTCAGCACAGGTACTTGCGGCTGGTAATGAAAAGACAAGCTGGACACATTCAACAAGGTGAACACCCCCTTCATAGCTTTTAACCTTTTGGTTAATTGGTTATTTTCAGTATAGCACTATGTTTGAGAAATGTCAATGCACAAGGCAATTTTCTCAATTTTGCCTTCGCCTGTTGAGAAAGGCGTCATTCAGGCGTAAAGGATATGTATAAAGCAAAAAAGGAGGTATTCACCTATGTTAATTGGTGTCGATCATGGCAATAAACAAATCAAGACGGTTCACTGCGCCCCGTTCGTTTCCGGCCTGCAGCAGAGCATGACCCGGCCGTTCGGGCCGAGCCTGCAATACGGCGGCAACTACTATACGCTCTCCAACGAGCGCATTCCTTACCGCAAGGACAAGACTGGGGATGACCGCTTTTTTATCCTCACCCTGATTGCGATTGCGGAGGAATTGACGGCCCGCGGCGTTGATGAGAAAGAACTGTACCACATCCAGCTGCCGGTGGGGCTGCCGCCGGCCCATTTCGGCGCCCAGGCGGAAAAGTTCGCTGCCTATTTCCAGAAGAAAGGGATCGTAGAATTCCAGTATCGGGACAAGCACTACGCCATCAGCATTGATGATGTGGCCTGCTATCCCCAGGCCTACGCGGCGGCAGCCACCATGCTCCACACTCTGATGAATGAGGCCAAGGCGGTAGTGGTGGACATTGGCGGATTCACGGCAGACTATCTGCTGATGAAAAACGGAAAAGCTGACCTCAGCTCCTGTGATTCGCTGGAAAACGGCGTGATCCTGCTTTACAATAAGATCAGGTCCAGGGGCAACGCAGAATTGGATCTGCTGCTGGATGAGGGGGATGTGGACGCCATCCTCACCGGCAAGCAGACGCAGTACCCGCCGTCGGTAGTCCGATTGGTGGAGCAGCTGGCACAGGAGTTCGTCAACGACCTGTTCAGCACCCTGCGGGAGCGGATGCTGGACTTGCGCTACTGCACGGTGGTCTTTGTAGGCGGCGGCGCCATTCTATTGCGCCGGCAGATTGAGGCATCCGGAAAAGTGGGTAAGCCGTTGTTCGTCTCCAATATCAACGCCAATGCAGCCGGATATGAGTATCTGTACCGCCTTGAAGCTGCGGGCAGGTGACAGCTATGGCGGCCAAGAAAGAACGAGGGCGCTTTTCTCTGCGGTTCAATATCAGTGACCCGATCCATCTGGCAACTGTCGAACTGCTGGAAAAACAGCCTGACCACGGGAAAGCACAGTATATCGCCAATGCAGTCGTTTTCTACGATACCCACTTCGCGGATGATCCACAACCGTTAAGAGCAGCGGCACCGGCCATAGACCGGGCCGCCATTGAAGCCATCGTGCGTGAGATTCTGCGCCAGGAGACGAGGCACTCTGAAAAGCCTGCCGCCCCCGCCGCCTGCCCGGATGCAGAAACAACAACGGCCCCGGCGCCGCAGGAGCGGACGCCGGAGCCGGAATATGCGCCAGAGCTGGGAGAGGCAGTGGAGGCAGATGATGCGATCCTCGGCCTGATCTCCAGCACAATGGAGGCTTTTCGCCAGGGGAGATGATATAAAAAGAGGTATGAGAGCTGCATTGCCGCTGGCGCTCATACCTCTTTTTCTTCCTGTATAGCCGCGATGAAGTTGTCGATAATATTTTCCAGGTGTCGGTATTGGCAGGGAGTCAACGACGAGACCTTTTGATTGAGCAGGCGTGTGTCGCCTTCCATGACCTGACCGCGCAGGAGATAGTCTGTGCTGATATCAAGCGCATCACAGATCTTCAGCATCGTTTCAGGCCGCATGGCTTTTGTGCCCAGCTCCGCAGTGGAAACGGTCTGGGGCGTGACATGTGCCATCTTGGCCAGAGCCTCTTGTGTCAGTTTTAGTTGTTTGCGCCGGTCCAGCATCCGCTGGCCCATTTCTTTCAAAAGTTCGCCCATTCGTAACCCTCCATGCTATAGCTATATTTTATCCGCTATAACATAAAAAATTAAGCGTCCATGGTTGAACTTCATCAGCCATAGCAAGTATAATGGGCTATATTGAGAAAAAAGTTTCTGGAGGAGATGAGATGTCCCAGTTTTACTCGTGTGCAATTACCAGTCAGCGGCCTACACGGTTCAAATTCAAGTATCAGGAATATATGACCTCGTGCAAGCGCCTGAAGAAACGGCTGCACGATGTTTTTACCGAACTGTACCGGCGCGGTGTGCGCCGGTTCTATGTTGGTGGAGCCCTTGGCGTTGATCTATGGGCCGGCGAGATCCTGCTGGAAATGCGCCGGCAGGAAGAGTACCAGGAGCTGGAGATCGTGCTGGTCTACCCGTTTCCGGGCCATGACGAGCGATGGGACCCGAAGAGCCGGGAGCGTCTGCGCCATCTGAAGGAAAACTGCGACCAGTTTGTAATGGGTAGCAAAATCGTGGGGGCCCAAGGGTATCGGGAGCGCACTGCCTACATGGTAGAACACGCTGATTGCCTGGTGGCCGTGTGTGATGATGAAACAAAGGGCAGCAGCGGAGTAGAGTTGGCAGTGAAATTAGCAGAGCAGCAAAAACTGTCCATAGTGCAAATATGTCCAAGGACAGGAATTGTAAAACGGAATTATACAAAAAGTGTTTTGCCCGGGTTTTAGCAAGATAGTGTCTGAGGATTTCATAGATCTATTAGATGGCATGAGTTAAATAATAGACTTTTCAATGGTAATATGTTATTATATTTCTTGATTAGTTACTGCTAACTCAAAAAGGAGATACTTTATCATGGGGCAGTTTGGAAAAATAGTAAGTTCAGATATTTTCGAAACACGAGCAGCGATTATGAAAGAAACAGACAGCGAAATTAAATATCAGATGCGATGTGATACGCAAAATGGCTTTATGCACTGCTATCATCTATTTCCTGGAATTGATTTGGCATATTCTACTTTTGAAGCATTTTCATGTCGTATGCGAAATAAAGCAATGCCCAATATCTTGGAGATTGCTTTTTGTCGCACAGGGCGGTTTGAGTGCGAATATAAGCGTGGGTATGTCACATACTTAGGTGAAGGAGATTTTGCGGTAAGCATACTTTCGCCAGAGCAGGAACCTCCATCGTTTCCTATCGGATATTATGATGGGGTTGCATTTATTGTCGATTTAGATGTAACGGGACCTGTTTTTGAAAATGTTGTAGAAGATGTATCAATAGACCTCACGGAGTTAGCACAAAAATTCTGCGCTGGGCATAGCTGCTCTGTTGTCAAAACTCCACCGAACCTTCTTCATGTATTTCAAGAAATCTGTGAAGTAAAGGATACTGCACCATTGGGGTACTTGAGATTAAAAGCATTGGAGAGTTTTTTCCTGCTTTCACAAATGCTTCCTCAAGATAACTTTGAAACGGCGGCATATTATTCTGCTACTCAGATTAAGAAAGTAAAAGCGTTGAAAGCAGAGTTATCGGCTCAGTTGGATAGTCGAGAAACATTAAAAAGTATGGCGGATAGATATGGAATGAGCCTTACCG
>ENA-OZGS01000092-OZGS01000092.1-human-gut-metagenome-genome-assembly--contig:-NODE-92-length-39450-cov-9.446046_pt1 | contig 39450 bp, 37 predicted proteins | sample MGYA00245121_ERZ653667 | MGnify/ENA primary metagenome ERZ653667 (study PRJEB26926, sample SAMN06165248) | human gut metagenome | biome: ENVO:00009003; feature: ENVO:2100002; material: ENVO:00002003...
CACGTAAGGAGTCGTCGGCAGCGTCAGATGTGTATAAGAGACAGGACGCTGACCGCGTGGGTATCGCCATGAAGTGTCCGGACGGCAGCTATGAGCTGGTCTCCGGCAACGAGATGGGCGCTTTGCTGCTGGATTACATCTGCGCTGGCCGCATCGAGAAGGGTACCATGCCCAAGGACCCCGTCGCCGTCAAGTCCATCGTCTCCACCCCGCTGGCCGATGCCATCGCCGCCCACTACGGCGTTGAGATGCGCAGCGTGCTGACCGGCTTCAAGTGGATCGGCGACCAGATCGCAAATCTGGAAGCTGCCGGTGAAGTGGACCGCTTCATCTTCGGCTTCGAGGAGAGCTACGGCTATCTGGCCGGTCCTTATGTCCGTGACAAGGATGCCATCATCGGCTCCATGCTCATCTGCGAGATGGCTGCTTACTACCGCAGCATCGGTTCCTCCATCAAGGAGCGTCTGGAAGAGATCTACAAGCAGTATGGCCGCTACCTGAACAAGGTGGACAGCTTCGAGTTCCCCGGCCTGACTGGCATGGAGAAGATGGCCTCCATCATGCAGAAGCTGCGTGACGAGCCCCTCACCGAACTGGCCGGCCACAAGGTGGTCAAGGTCACCGACTACAAGAAGCCCGAAGAGACCGGCCTGCCCGCCGCAAACGTCCTCATCTACACTCTGGACAACGGCGCTACCGTGGTCGTCCGTCCCTCCGGCACTGAGCCGAAGATCAAGACCTACTTCACCACTCTGGGCAAGGACCTGGCCGAGGCTCAGGCTCAGAAGGATGCTCTGGCAGCTGCCATCGAGCCCATCCTCGCATAACGCAGAAATTTCATAGAAAATTTATGCCCCCGTACAGCGCCAAAAGTGCTGCACGGGGGCATTTTTGATGGGCGCGGGCAGTTGCAGTTTGTGGGTGGATACGCTATAATATTCAATGAATAATAATATGCTCTGTGCAGTGCGGCACGGGGCAGGAATAAAATGGGGCAGGTGTAAGAAATTGGAACATCGTGTAACGGCAGTCCTGGTGGCGGCGGGTTCTTCCACCCGGATGGGATTTGATAAACTGAGCTTCGATCTGGGCGGTGAGACCGTCTTGGAGCGGAGCGTCCGGGCCTTTGACGAGTGTCCGGAGGTGGACGAACTGGTGATCGTGACCGGCGCGTCCAGTGAGAATGCCCAGCGGGCCGCTGCCCGCTGCAAAAAGCCGGTGCGGCTGGTGAAGGGCGGCTCGACCCGCGCCGAGAGCGCCCGCAGCGGCGTGGCCGCTGCCCACGGCAGACTGGTGGCCGTCCACGACGCGGCCCGGCCCTTCGTGAGCCAGAGCGTTATCGCCGACACGATAGCGGCCGCTGCCCGCTGCGGTGCCGCCGCCCCGGCAGTGCCGGTGAAGGACACCATCAAGCAGGCGAAGGGCGGAAACGGCAAGACTGTGCCGGAAGGCTGCATGGTGGAGAACACCCCTGACCGCAACACCCTTTATGCGGTGCAGACGCCCCAGTGCTTCGACCGCGCAGCCTATCTGGCGGCGCTGGATGAACTGGACGAGGCCAGCGCCCGCCTCGTCACCGACGACTGCAGCCTGTTCGAGCTGACGGGCCGTCCGGTGGAGCTGGTACAGGGCGACTACGCAAACATCAAGATAACCACCCGGGAGGACCTGCCCCGGACCGAGAACGGAGGAAAGAAAATGCGCATTGGTCATGGTTACGACGTCCACCGTCTGGTGGAGGGCCGCAAGCTCATCCTGGGCGGCGTGGAAGTGCCGTATGAAAAGGGCCTGCTGGGCCACTCGGACGCCGACGTGCTGGCCCACGCGGTCATGGACGCCGTGCTGGGAGCAGCGGCGCTGGGCGACATCGGCCAGCACTTCCCCGATACGGCGGAAGAGTACGCCGGGGCCGACAGCCTCATGCTGGCCCGCCGTGTGGCAGAAATCATGACCGAGCACGGCTGGCGCATCGAGAACATCGACGCCACCATCCTCTGCCAGCGCCCGAAGCTGGCCCCCCACATCCCGGCCATGCGGGCAAAGCTGGCCGAGGCTTTCGGGATGCCGGTGGACGCCGTGAGCGTCAAAGCCACCACCGAGGAGCATCTGGGCTTTACCGGCGAGGGGCTGGGCATCGCGGCCCACGCCGTCGCCCTCATCGAAGCAGTGTGAACGGGAGAATGTGACCCATGACTCTGAACTCTATCGTAGCAAACTTCCAGACCTTCAAGCTGGTAGACCTGCTGGACATCCTCATCATCGCGTTCCTCATCTACCAGCTGCTGGGCTTCGTCAACCGCACCCGCGCCGGCCAGCTGGCCAAGGGCGCGCTCATCGTCATGGCGGTCTATCTGGTGGCGAACATCCTGAATATGCGCACCGTCACCTGGCTGCTCAACTCGCTGCTGCAAGTCGGTCTGCTGACGCTGGTGGTGCTGTTCCAGCCCGAGATACGGCGTGCGCTGGAGCGGATGGGCCAGACCGACCAGTGGGCCTATCGCTTCTTCAATAAAAACCGCTACAACGACACCAGCCTCAAGGGCGCGTGGCGCAGCGCCATCATCGCCATCTGCGACGCGGCAGAGCGCTTTTCGGAGACCAAGACCGGCGCGCTCATCGTGCTGGAACGGAACACCAACCTTTCTGAGATCGTCCGCACCGGCACGCCCGTGAACAGCGCAGTCAACCTCGAGGTGCTGGGTACCATCTTCTACGAGGGTACCCCCCTCCACGACGGCGCAGCCATCATCGAGGATGGCCGCATCAAGGCCGCAGGCTGTGTGCTGCCCCTTTCCAACAACCTGGACTTGGGCAAGGACATGGGGACCCGCCACCGCGCCTGCCTCGGCATCGCCGAGAACTCCGACGCCATCGCCATCGTGGTCAGTGAGGAGACAGGCATCATCTCGATGGCGAAAAACGGTGTGCTCATGCGCCACTTTGACCGTCAGACCCTTTACACCCGGCTGGTGGATGAGATGATACCCAAGGAGACCGCCAGCGAGAAGAGTGCTGCCGAGGGCTGGAAGGCCCGGGGCAAGCGCCTGCTGAACTGGGTGAACAACAAGGAGGAGGATGAGCAGCAATGAGCACTGAGCAGAACAACGGCAAGCCTGCCGTACCCCCCAAGCGCAATCTGCTGAACGACCGCCGCATCCGGCTCCTGCTTTCTTTGCTGGGTGCAGTTATCGCATGGATGGCTGTCACCATCGTCGTGCAGCCCGGCACCACCACCACCATCTATAATGTTCCGGTGGACTTTACCTATGATTCGGCTGCCTACACTTCCCGGGGCCTGAGCATCGTCAATGCAGAGGAAAAAACGGTCAACCTGAAACTTTCCGGCGACGGCTACACCATCGGCAGCCTGTCGGCCAACGACTTTGTCGTCTACCCCGACTGGTCCAGCGTCCGCGACAGCGGCGAAAAGAGCCTGCGCCTTCAGGTGCGGAGCCAGAGCACCCTGCTCACCGGTGTGTCCGTCTCCATCGACGGCGACAACACCGTGGACGTGGTGTTCGATGTGGTGGAAGAAAAGACCCTGCCCATCCAGGTGACGACGAATTACCTGAAGATAGCAGACGGCTATATCCTCTACGGCACCGACATCTCGAAGGAGACGGTGACTCTCTCCGGACCCAGCACCGAGCTGAGCAAGGTGGAGACCTGCACCGCCGAGGTGACCTACAACGGCGAGCTGACCAGCCCCGTCACTCTGGACACCAGCCTGCGTTTTTACACCCGCAGCGGCAGGGAGGTGGAATTTGAGTATACTACTCTGGAAACGGACAGCGTCGAGGTCACGTTGCAGGTGTATAAGCTGGCCACCCTGCCGGTGGAAGTCAGCTTTATCAACGCGCCCCGCGACTTTGACCCCTCGGTGCTGGTCTACTCCCTGAGCAAAAAGACCCTCAATGTGGCCGGCCCGGAGTCCCAGATCGACCGTCTGTCCACTCTGTCGGTGGGTACCATCGACCTTTCCACCTTTGCACTGGATAAGGTGTACGAAATGCCCATCGAGCTGCCCAGCGGCATCCGTCTGCTGGACAACATCTCCAGCATCACGGTCAGCTTCGACAGCTCCCGTCTGGAAACCAAGACCATGAACCTGCCCGCCAGCTGTGTGCAGGTCATCAACCTGCCCTCCACCTACACCCTGACCGTGGAGACGGAGCGGCTGATGAACGTCACCCTCTGCGGCCCGGCCGGTTCGCTGGAAGCGCTGAATCCGGAACAGGTGGTCATTGAAATCGACGCCGACGACTTCTATGTCGCCATCGGCCAGCAGAACATCGCCTGCCGCCTCTATGTGCCGGCCAACGACAAAATTTTTGCGCTGGGCAGCTATGTGGTGCAGTGCAAGATAGAAAGTAACTGAGTATATGATCCTGATCCATGATATTCGCCTGCCCCTCTCCGCCGGGGAGCCGCAGGCCTACGAAAAAGCCCTCCGCCTCGCCCGCATCCCCCGGGGAAAGGTGAGCCATCTGGGCATCGCCCGGCTCTCGGTGGACGCCCGCCACGGCCAGCCCAAGCTGGTGTACACCGTGGCCGTGACCCTGAAAGAGGAGAGGGAAGAGGCCGCCTGTGCGGGTGCTTCCCGCAGCGTCACCGTCCGGGGCAAGACCGATTTCTCGGTGCAGAATGGCACTCTGCCGCTGACGCACCGGCCTGTGGTCTGCGGCCTCGGCCCGGCGGGCCTCTTTGCGGCGCTGCTGCTGGCCCGTCAGGGCTACCGGCCCATCGTGCTGGAACGCGGCCCGGCGCTGGATGAGCGCGTCAAGGCCGTGGAGCATTTCTCCACCACCGGTGAGCTGGACGAAAACGCCAACATCCAGTTCGGCGAGGGCGGCGCCGGAACCTTCTCGGACGGTAAGCTCACCACCCGCATCGGCGACGAGCTCTGCGGCTTCGTGACCGAAGTGTTCCTCGAGCACGGCGCGCCGAAGGAAATTGCCTGGCAGCAGAAGCCCCATGTCGGCACCGACCTGCTGCGGGGCGTCATCACTTCGATTCGAAAAGAGATCGAGTCGCTGGGCGGCGAAGTCCACTTCAACACAGCCCTCACCGGCTTCGAGCGGCGGGACGGCCAGCTCGTCGGCATCCAGACCACGGACGGTGCGTTCCCCTGTGAGGCGCTGGTGTTCGCGGTGGGCCACTCGGCCCGCGACACCTTCGGGATGCTGATGGACAGCGGCCTCGTGCTGGAGTGCAAGCCCTTCAGCGTCGGCTTCCGGGCAGAGCATCTCCAATCGGAAATCGAAAAGAGCCTCTACCACGAGGCGGCGGGCCATCCGGCTCTGCCGCGCGGCGAATATCAGCTTTCGCAGCACGTTGAAAAACGGTGCGTTTATACGTTCTGTATGTGTCCGGGCGGCCAGGTGGTGGCTTCGGCCAGCGAAAAGGGACGCGTCGTGACCAACGGCATGAGCTACCACGCCCGCAGCGGCAGGAATGCCAACGCGGCCGTGGTGGTCAGCGTGGGCGGTGAAGACTTCGGCAACGACCCCCGGAAGGCCATCGCCTTCCAGCGGGAGCTGGAAGCCCGGGCCTATGCGGTAGGCCGTCCCGGCGGAGAGTATGCCGCCCCGGCGGAGAACATCCAGAGCTTTTTGGAGGGCAGGGGCCGGCTGAACATTGGCCGCGTCCAGCCCACCTATGACCGGGGCGTCGTCGCTGCGGACCTCGGCGCACTGCTGCCGACCGAACTGGCCGACACCCTGCGGGCCGGTCTGCGGGCTTACGAGCGGAAAATTGCGGGTTACACCGCCCCTGAGGCCATTCTGACCGGCCTCGAGACCCGTACCAGCAGCCCGGTGCGGCTGAAACGGGAAGAAAATTTTGAATGCGCCCAGCTGGCAGGATTGTATCCCTGCGGCGAGGGTGCCGGATATGCGGGCGGCATCATGAGTGCCGCCGTCGATGGCCTGCGGGTGGCCCGCGCCATCATCAGCCGGTACAGCCCGGCAGAAGGGTGAGAAGTTGAATGACTGATCGTGAAAACGATTTTAACCGCACGGCGCAGGACGGCGAGGGCCGTCAGGTGCAGCAGGAGCTGGAACGCCAGCTCCGCGAGCTGGGCGACACCATGTCCGACTCCTTCCGCCACGGCTTTGAGGGCCGGGGCGAGGAGATCGGCGACCGTGTGTGGGATGTGGGCCGCGCCGCGGTGAACGCCGCCGGTTATGGCATCTCGGAGGCAGGCCGGGCCTTTCAGGCCGGAAAACAGGAGTACCAGAAGCGGGCCGAGGAGGCCAGAAGCAGTGCCGGCGCCAGCGGGATGACCGACTGGGCGCGCAATTTCTTTGCAAAGAAGCCGGAACCGACGGCCATCGAGAATATCCGCACCAGCGCGAAAAAGCGCCACAGCGCAGGCGTCGCCATGCTGGCGACCGGCATCACCTTCGCCGTCATCTTCGGCATCACGGCCATCGCCTGCTTTGGCACGGCGGGGGCGTTCACGTCCGGCGGCGTGATGGTGGCGGCTGATATGACGGTCCTCAGTGCCATCGGCGATCTCGCACTGGGTGCTATCGCGGTGACGGGGTGGTGCTCTGCCGCTGTGACCGCTGTGTTCGGCTGGCTGACCGCAGCGGGCGCATCCCGTATGAAGGCCGCCAAGACTCTGGAGCTCTACGCCGATACCGCCGAGGGCTTCGACTGGCACAAGGGCCTGTCCCTCTCCATGCTGGCCGACCTGACGCATAAAAAGAAGGCCAAGGCTCTCAAGATGCTGCGGAAATTCATCCACAAGGGTTGGCTCAGTGCCTGGCTGGACGAGAAAAACGACAAGCTCTACCTGACGGCAGAGGACTACCGCGCTGCACAGGAAAATCAGCCCCAGCCCGAACCGGAAAAAGCGCCGGAACAGGCCGGAGAAGTCCCCCTGAACCTCGAGACGACCCGCCGCTTTGCGCAGGTACTCGAGAAGGAGCAGGAACTCATGGAGGATGAGCGGGCTGTGGAGGAGCTGCAGCATATGCAGAAGACCACCGAGTCCATCTGTGCCTGGCTGGAAGCCCACCCCGAGAGCCTGCCCAAGGCCCGCCGCTTTGCGGAATACTATATCCCCACCACCCTCAAGCTCCTGCACACCTACAACGACGTGCAGAGCCAGCAGGGCGAGAACGCGGAGGCCATCCGCCGGGATATTGCGGGCATCCTGCACACCCTGAATCAGGCTTATGATAACCTCTACGATAAGCTTTTGTCGGACGTGGCACTGGACATTTCCAGCGAGATCGCTGCGCTGCAGGGGATGCTGGCGAATGATGGTCTGGCTGGGGAGGGATTGCGATGACCTATCGGGCCTGGAACACCAAGACCGTTGACCGCGCCGCCCTGAAAGAGCTGACAGCGGCCATCGCCCAGCAGAACACCGAAGAGCTGGAATACCAGAACATGGACGAAGAGTGGAGCGAGGAAAAGTACCGCTCTGTCCTTGCAGTCCAGCAGAAAGAAGCCGGCCTGCTGGCCGGCATCCTCGCTGCCCGGGGCATCACCGACCCTGCCGAGGCGCTGACCCTTCTGGCGGGCGAAGAAGAGCTGAGCGACCCTATGCTCCTGACCGACATGGACAAAGCCTGTGAGCGCATCCTGCGGGCCATCGACGAAGGGGAGACGATCGTCGTCTTCGGCGATTACGACGTGGACGGTGTGACCGCCACGGCCCTGCTCTATCAGCACCTGAAAGGGATGGGCGCCGCCGTCAAGTGTATGCTGCCCAGCCGGGAGGGCGACGGCTACGGCCTCTCGAAGAACGCAATCCAGTCGATTTACGATAAGGGCTGCCGCCTCATCGTCACGGTGGACAACGGCATCTCTGCCGTAGAGGAAGCCGCATTCGCGGCCAGCCTCGGCATCGACCTCATCATCACAGACCACCATCTGCCCCACGACACCCTGCCCCAGGCAGTGGCCATCGTGGACCCCCGCCGTGCCGACGACCACAGCCCCTTCAAGGGCCTGTGCGGCGCGGGCGTGGCCTTCAAGCTCTGCGCCGCGCTGGATGGCTGCCCGCCGGAAGAGATGCTGGAATACTGCGGCGACCTCGCCGCTGTTGGCACCGTGGCCGACGTCATGCCCCTGACAGGGGAGAACCGCACCATCGTCAAAGCAGGTCTGCGCCAGCTGCAAAATACGGACAGACCCGGCTTCTGCGCCCTTTTGGAAGAAGTGGGCCTTGCAGGCAAGCCGGTGACGGCAGAGAACATCAGCTACGCCATCGCGCCCCGCCTTAATGCGGCGGGCCGGATGGACAGCGCCGTGACCGCTTTGCAGCTGGTGCTCTGTGAAGACGAAGACCGGGCGGTCGAATTGGCTCATAAGCTGAGTGACATCAACATCCAGCGGCAGGAGACGGAGATGGAGATCGTCAAAGCCGCGCAGGAGCTGCTGGACGCTGAGCCGGAACGCCTCGAAGATCGGGTCATCCTGCTCTGGGGCAAAGACTGGCACCCCGGCGTCATCGGCATCGTGGCCTCCCGCCTTGTGGAAAAGACCGGACGCCCGGTCATCGTGGTGTCGGTAGATGAGCACGGCGAGGGCAAGGGCAGCGGCCGCAGCGTGCAGGGCTTCAACCTGCACGAGTGCATTGCCTCCTGCGCCGACATCCTGCTTCGCTTCGGCGGCCACGCTATGGCAGCGGGCCTCTCGGTGCGGGAAGAGGATCTGCAGACGCTTCGCCAGCGGCTCAACGACTGGGCGGCCCGGGAGTGTCCCGTGCTGCGCACCCCGCCGCTGGAATGTGATCTGTCCGTCCACCTCGACCGTCTGACGGTGGAGAGCGTCCGCCGCCTCGACCAGCTGGCACCCTACGGTGCCGACAACCCCAGCCCGGTCTTCGTGCTGGAAATGGCTGTCGTGGAGGGCGTCTACGCCGTCTCGGAGGGCAAGCACTGCCGCCTGCGTCTGCGGCAGGGCAATTCCAGCATCTACGCCGTCTGGTTCGGGATGCACCCGGAACAGGTGCCTTACTCGACGGGCGACGTCGTGGACGCAGCCATCAGCCTTTCGGTCTACGATTCGCCCCGGGGCGCACAGCTGTCGGGCCGCATCATCGAGCTGCACCCGGCGGGCCTCGGCAACACAGCTGCAGAGCAGGCCGCGCTGGTGCAGGCGCTGCGCCGGGGTACGCCCCTGACGCCGGAGCAGAAGGAGAGCATCGCCCCGGAGCGCAGCCATATCATCACCGTTTATCGGGAGCTGCAGGCGCGGCGCTGGCACGCCGAAGACCTGCAGCCCCTGTTTGCAAAACTCGGCGAGGAGAACACCGGTCGGACGCTGGTGGCCGTCGCCGCGCTGGAACAGGTCGGCCTCATCACAGTGGCTGACCGGGGCGGGGCAAAGTTCTGGGAACTCGTGCCTGCCACCGGAAAGAAGAACCTTGCCGATGCGCCCATCCTGAAATGTCTGGAGGAACGATAAAGATGCCTGAGGGAAAGAAACCTGTCCTCCCCTCGCCCGCAGCACCGGCTGCGGCGAAAGAGGACAGCTACTCTGCAAAGACCCATCTCCACCAGCCCGTGCCGGTGACGGAGATGGCTACCGTGGCCGCAACGGCCCTGCCGGCCAACGCCCCTGAGGGGACCCTTCCCTCGGAGGTGCGGCCCGAGATCGTGACCTGGGAGAAGCTGGTGGAGGCCATCAAAGCCAGCGGCAAAGCCTACAATATGGCCATGATAGAAAAGGCTTACGACCTGGCCAACGACGCCCACAAGGGGGTCTGCCGCCGCAGCGGTGAGCCCTATATCTGCCACCCGCTGGCCGTGGCCCGCCTTGTGCTGGACCTCGGCATGGACAGCGAAAGCATCGCCGCCGCCCTGCTCCATGATGTGGTGGAGGACACCCCCACCACGCTGACCGACCTGACCGCCGCTTTCGGCGAAGAGGTGGCTGCGCTGGTGGACGGCGTCACCAAACTGACCAAGATCCAATTTTCCAATATCGAAGAGCTGCAGGCCGAGAACCTGCGCAAGATGCTGCTGGCCATGAGCCGTGACGTCCGCGTCATGATCATCAAGCTCTGTGACCGCCTGCACAATATGCGCACCGGCGACGCATGGCCGGAGCAGAAGCGCCGCGACAAGGCCCGGGAGACCATGGAGGTCTACGCTCCCATCGCCAACCGTCTGGGCATCCTGAACGTCAAGGAAGAGCTGGAAGACCGTAGCCTCCACTACCTCGACCCCGTGGGCTACGAGGAAATCAACAAGATGCTCAGCGAGCGCGCGGGCGACGAGTTTCTGGCCAGCGTGTCGGGCGTCATCAAGAGCCGCCTCGAGGAGAGCGGCATCGAGGGCGCGACCATCAAGCGGAGAGTCAAGAGCATCTACGGCATCTACCGCAAGACCATCATGCAGAACAAGTCCTTCGATGAAATTTACGACATCTATGCGGTGCGCATCATCCTGGACACCCTGGCTGAGTGCTACAGCACCCTGGGCCTCATCCACGATATGTACCACCCGCTGCCCAACCGCTTCAAGGACTATATCTCCACCCCCAAGCCCAACGGCTACCAGAGCCTCCACACCACCGTCATCGGCCACGAGGGCATCCCCTTTGAGGTGCAGATACGCACCCGCACCATGGACGAGCAGGCCGAGTACGGCGTTGCCGCCCACTGGAAGTATAAAGAGGGCCTCGAGGGCCACGATAAACTGGATGAGCGGCTGGCATGGGTCAGCCAGCTGCTGGAAAACCAGCGAGTCAGCGAGGATTCTGGCAACCTGCTCCACGATTTGAAGAGCGACCTGCTGCCGGAGGAGGTCTTTGCCTTCACCCCGAAGGGCGACGTCATCAACCTGCCTGCGGGCGCCAACTGCATCGACTTTGCCTACGCCATCCACTCTGCCGTCGGCAACCGGATGGTGGGCTGTAAGGTCAACAACCGCATCGTCCCCATCGACCATGTCGTGGCGACGGGCGAGATCATTGAAGTCATCCTTGGCCCGGCGGACAAAGGCCCCAGCCGCGACTGGCTCAAGATCGTGCGCACCAGCGAGGCCAAGAGCAAGATACGCAACTGGTTCAAGAAGATGCGCCGCGAAGAGAACATCCAGCAGGGCCGCGACGCGCTGGCCAAAGAGCTGCGCCGGGAGATGATATTCATCCCCGACGACCAGCTGGATGAGTTCGTGGGCAGCTGTAGCCGTCGTCTGCGCCAGAACAACGCGGAGGAAATTTACGCTGCCATCGGCTACGGCGGCATGACCATCGCCAACTGCCTGCCCAAGCTCAAAGAGGAGTGGCAGAAGCTCAAGGCCGCCGAGGCTGCTGAGAACAAGTCGGTGGAGGATCTGCCGAAGGTCGATTTGAGCCGCGTCCACGCCACTGACGGCGTAGTGGTGGAGGGCTTCGATAACACCCCCATCAAGTTTGCAAAGTGCTGCTCGCCCCTGCCCGGCGACCCCATCGTAGGCTTCATCACCCGGGGCTTCGGCGTCTCCATCCACAAGCAGAGCTGCGCCAACGCGGTGTCCAGCATGAAAGACCCCTCCAACGCCCCCCGCTGGGTCAAGGCTTACTGGGCCGACAGCGTCAAGGACAGCTACAAGGCCGGTCTGGAGATCATCGCCCTCAACCGTAACGAGCTGCTGTCCGATGTGCTGGCCGCGCTGGCTGACATCCGCGTCCCCATCTACGCCATGAACGCCCGTCAGGTGGAGAACAACTGTGCCGTCATCAGCCTGACCATCGGCATCAACAATACAGAGCACCTCAACCGGGTCGTGGCCCGTCTGTCCAAAGTCAAGGATGTGCTCAAGGTAACAAGGAGCTAATATGCGTGCAGTCATTCAGGCCGTATCCTCGGCCAGCGTCCGGGTCAACGGCGGCGAGCCGCGCCCCATCGGTCCCGGCCTCGTCATCCTGCTGGGCGTCAAGGACACCGATACTCTCGACATCGTGCCGAAACTGGCTGAAAAATGCGCGTGCCTGCGCATTTTCAAGGACGAAAACGACAAGCTGAACCTCAGCGCAAAGAACCTCGGGTACTCTGCACTGGTGGTGAGTCAGTTCACCCTCTACGGCGACACGAAGAAGGGCTTCCGTCCCAGCTTCATCAAGGCAGCAAGACCGCCGCTGGCTGTGGACGCCTACGAGCTGTTCCTCGCCGAGATGAACAAGCAGGGCCTCAAGGATGTCCAGCACGGCGAGTTCGGCGCAGATATGCAGGTGTCGCTGGTCAACGAAGGCCCCTGCACCATCGTCATCGACACCGACGAGTGGCATAAAGGAGAAAAATAAACCATGAAGGCATTTCATCTGGTCGGCCCTGCGCCGTTTTACACCAACAGTTTCCTGCTCATCTCGGACGCAGGCAACGCGGTGGTCATCGACCCCGCCGCCGAGGTGCAGGAGTACGATAAGATCTTAAAGGAGCACGGCGGCAAGCTGAGCCTCATCCTCTGCACCCACGGCCACTACGACCATGTGGGCAGTGCGGGGGTCCTGAGCCGCGAGTGGGGCGCAAAGCTCTACTGTGAGCCCGCCGACTGTCGGGGGACCCAGCTGCTGCCCCTCAAGGGTTCGGACAGCGGCTACGAAGAGGGCGAGGTCATCCCCCTCGACGAGCTGAGCTTCACTGTCTGGCACACCCCCGGTCACACTGAGGGCAGCGTGGTGCTGCTGTGCGAAAACTATCTCTTCGTGGGCGACACGGTCTTTCAGGGCAGCATCGGCCGCACCGACCTCGAGGGCGGCGACAGCCGGAAGATGGACGAGAGCCTACGCAAGTTCGCGGCCCTGCCCGTCCCGGCCGAGGCGCAGGTGCTGCCCGGCCACGGCGATTTCTCCACCTTCGGGCAGGAGGCCGCCACCAACTTCTATATCAAAAATGCGCTGAGAAACGCATAAAAAGGCGGGATTTCACATGAATATCTATATCACGGGCCTCGGCTCGGGCTACGAGGTGGAGCACCTCGTCCGCCTGTTCTACCCAATGGCCCCGCTCACACTCATCCCGCCCGAGGACGGCGCAGACTGCGTCTGGGCCGAGAAGCGGCCTGACAAGCTCTGGGCCATGGTGCGGCAGGGCGGCAAGAGCCAGACCGCCGAAGCACCTCTGCCCATTCCCGTGGAAGAGGGCGGCGAGACGCCGGAATTTGCGCTGGCCAGCCTGACCTATGACCTGCTGCGCAGCTGGACGGGTGTCCGCCCGCCCTGGGGCAAGATGACCGGCGTCCGCCCGGTGCGCCTCGTCCACGACAAGCGGGCCGCAGGCTGGACGGAAGAGGAAATCGACGATTTCTTCCTCAAGCGCTTCGACTGCTCGCCCGAAAAATACGGCATGGCCAAGGCCATCGCGGACTTGCAGGAGCCTATCCTGAAAGTAGGCAGTGCGCCCAAGACCTACAGCCTCTATATTGGCATCCCGTTCTGCCCCTCCCGGTGCAGCTATTGCAGCTTCGTCAGCTGCAACCTCGACCGTGACCGCAAGCTGGTGCAGCCCTATGTGGACTGCCTGTGCAAAGAGGTCGAGGCCATCCGGGACGAGGCTGACAAGGCCGGGCTGATGCTCTGCAGCATCTACATCGGCGGCGGCACCCCCACCAGCCTCTCGGCAGCGCAGCTGCGCCAGCTCATGGGGACGGTGCGGGACTGCTTCGACCTTTCCACCATCGTGGAATACACGGTGGAAGCCGGACGCCCCGACTGCACCGACGCCGAAAAGCTGGCCGTCATCAAGGAATACGGCGCGACCCGCATCTCCATCAATCCGCAGACCTTCTCGGATGAAGTATTGGAGAACATTGGCCGCAAGCACTCGGCTCAGGACATCCTCGACTGCTATGCCGAGGCCCGGGCCGCAGGCCACGGCGACATCAACATGGACCTCATCGCGGGTCTGCCCGGCGACACGGTGGAAGGGTTCGAGAAGAGCCTGCGTCAGGCCATTGCCCTCGACCCTGAGAACATCACAGTCCACACCCTGACCCTCAAGCGGGCCTCCCGCATCGTCATCGAGGACCAGAAGGAGAACGACTACGCCGATGTGGCCGCCATGCTGGAAAAGTGCCATCTGCTGGCCGAGGCGGGCTACCGACCCTACTACCTCTATCGTCAGAAAAATACCCTCCAAAACCTGGAAAACGTGGGCTGGTGCAAGCCGGGCCACGAGGGGTATTATAATATCTATATCATGGAAGAAGTCCAGACCATCCTCTCGGCCGGCGCAGGCGGCAGCACCAAGCTGGTGGCCGACGGCGGCAAGCGGATGCAGCGCATCTTTAATTTCAAGTATCCGACAGAATACATCCAGCGTTTCGACGAAGTGCTGGAACGGAAAAAAGGAGTGGCTGTTTTTTATGATCACGATTTGGGTACCGAAACGTCTGGTTGAGATAGACCTGTACAACGTCGCCGCCCAGAGCCCGGCGGCGCTGGCGGAGATGAGCGAGAAGAGCTACCGCCAGCGGGTGGCCTATGCTGCCCAGAAGATCAGGGACTCCCGCGCCAAGATCGTCATGCTCACCGGCCCGTCGGCCAGCGGCAAGACGACTTCAGCTCATAAGGTGGCCGAGGCTCTGGAAGCCTCCGGCACCCCGGCCCATGTCATCAGTCTGGATAACTTCTTCAAGGGCGCTCAGTATTACCCCCGCCTGCCCGACGGTACGCTGGACTACGAGAACCCCGACACGCTGGATATGCCCCTCATCCGCCAGTGCCTCAGCGATTTGAGCACCACCGGAAAGACCGTGCTGCCCATCTACGACTTCACCACCGAGTCCCGCTCCTCCGAGACGGAGACGCTGGACCTCAAGGGTGGCGTCTGCATCGTGGAGGGCATCCACGCCCTGAACCCTGAGCTGACGGGCCTTGTGAAAGGCGACGACGTCTACCGCATTTACGCCGGCCTGCGGGAGGAATACTGCATTGATGGCCGCCGTGTCATCAACACCCAGGACATCCGCCTCTGCCGCCGCACCCTGCGGGATGCCGCAGCCCGGGGCCGCAGCCCCGCCAAGACCCTCGCCATGTGGGACAGAGTCCTCGACGGCGAGACCCGGTATATTAAGGGCTTCAAGACTACGGCAGACTTTTTGCTGGACACTTCCTTCACCTACGAGCTGGGCCTCATCGCAAAGCTCCTGCGCCCGGTGAGCCAGCGCTTCACGCTGGAAGGCAACAACGCGGAGCTCTGGGACGAGACGGCCCGCCGCTTCGAGCATGTGGCCCCGGTGGAGCTGGAGCTTCTGCCCGCCGACAGTATGCTGCGCGAGTTCTACGCAGGTGAAGTGTAAAAAACGTCAGAACGCGGAAAGTGTGCAAATTGCGAAAAAACTGTTTCCAAATCCGCACGATTCTGTAAAACTTGGGTGGGATTCGTTGCATTCCCCCCGGGAGTGCGCTATAATGAAAATAATCTCCGGCGGCACAGGGACAGCCTGAGCAGAAAACGCAGAGGAGTGCTGCCCACCCCGGGCATAGACAAGTGAGGTGTCTTTTATGGACTTCAATAAGATCAAGGAAATGGGCCTCGAGTATGCCGAGAAAGGCAAGAATGCCGCGCTGGATCTGGCCGAAAAGGGCCGCACCCAGGCAAAGATCGTGAACGCGCAGAGCAAGCTGTACAAGGCGCAGCGCCAGCTGGGCGCTCTGGTGTATAGTCTGGCCAAGGGCAACGAGGAGAACCAGCCCCTTGTGGACAAATACATCGAGATGATCGCCAACATCGAGCAGGAGCTCTCTGACCTGAAAGCCTCTCTCGAGCCGGATACCGTCATTGAGACGACTTTCGAGGATACGGAAGAGGCCGCCGCCGACGTGACGGCTGACGCAGCCGCAGAGCCCGCCGAGGAAAAGCCCGAGGACAACGAGGCCAAGACCTGCCCCCAGTGCGGCGCGCCCGTCTCGGACGACGCGCTGTTCTGCAACAAGTGCGGCGCACAGCTGTAAGCTAAAAAGCCCACGCAGGGCGGTGTCCCCCGGGGGATGCCGCCTTTTGTTGTGAATGAAATGAAAATTTTGCCGCAAAAAGCCGGAAAATGCGCTTGTACCCTTGCATTTCGGCAGATTCTGCGGTACAATTTGAATCTGTTCGCAGATGTTTTCGGAATGCGGAAAGGAGACGCCCCATGCAGGACTGGACGCCGAGGGAACACTATACGGCGGAAGACCTCGTGGAGATCATCCGCATCCTGAGAGACGGGGAGAACGGCTGTCCGTGGGACAAAGTCCAGACCCACGCTTCTATCCGGAAAAATTTTCTGGAAGAAACGTGCGAGGCGCTGGAAGCCATCGACGCTGACGACCCTGTCATGATGCAGGAAGAGCTGGGCGACGTCCTGATGCAGGTGGTGTTCCACACCGTCATCGAGGAGGAGCGGGGCCGTTTCGACATGGAAAAGGTCTGCCGCGAGGTGTGCGAGAAGCTGGTCTTCCGCCACCCGAACATCTTTGCTTCCTCTGCGGCGGAAAATGCTGGTATAAACAGCTGGGATGCGCTCAAAAATAAGGAAAAGGGCCGCACGACTCTGGCCGATGAGCTGGACACCGTCCCGGCCACCCTGCCCGCCCTGATGCGCGCCCAGAAGCTCCAGAAGCGGGCCGCGCGGTTCGGCTGTGGGCCGGAGGATGCCGCCGGTGCGGCCAGGGCTCTGGACAGCGCCAAGGCCGCGTGGGACGCACAGCAGACGGCAGAGAACGCCGGTGAGCTGCTGCTGGCTGCCGCCGATGCCATGCGTCTGGCCGGTGTGGATGCCGAAGAGGCACTGACCTTTGCGGCAAAGCGCTTTACCCAGAGGCTGGAAGCGGACGAAACGTAAACGGGTACCAGACGGTCAGACCGTCTGCTCGAATAGAAAATGTTGAGAATATTGTGGAGGCTTTTATTATGACCAAGACCGATCTGATCGCACAGGTTGCGGCAAACACTGAGATGAGCAAGAAGAGCGCCGAGATGGCTGTCAACGCTGCATTCGAGGCACTGGGCAAGGCTATGGCCGAGGGTGAGAAGATCTCCATCTCCGGCTTCGGCACCTTCGAAGTGCGTGAGCGCGCTGAGCGTCAGGGCATCAACCCCCGCACCCGCGAGGCCATCACCATCGCTGCTTCCAAGAGCATCGTGTTCAAGCCGGGCAAGGCTCTGAAGGACACCCTGTAAGAGAAAACCCATCGCCGCCGGAACCTTTAGGCCCGGCGGCTTTTTTAATAGAGGAACAACCTCTCCGTCACGCCTACGGCGTGCCACCTCCCCTAATAGGGGAGGCTTTGGCATATCGTAAAGCTTTGCCTCTTCGCCAGAGGCTCCCCTACTAGGGGAGCTGTCGAGCGACAGCGAGACTGAGAGGTTGATACAAGGAGTTTAGAAATGCGTTTAGACAAATATCTGAAAGTTTCGCGGCTCATCAAGCGCCGCACGGTGGCAAACGAGGTGGCCGACGCGGGCCGCATCCTCATCAACGGCAAGACCGCCAAGGCCAGCCAGGCCGTCAAGGCCGGCGACATCATCGAGGTCACCTTCGGCAACCGGCCCATCAAGGTGAAGGTCCTCTCCGACGTGGAGCCTCGCACCAAGGACGTGGCCCGCGAGATGTACGAGATCATCGAGCAGGACAATGTGCTGGCAGCCGCCCACGACGCCCCGAAAGCCGAGTAAATCCGGTATGACCCCGCCCCGCCCTGCATAAGATGGCAGAAAAGGGGAGGGGAATGTTATGAAACAACAGGACGCAAAGCCGGAGCAGGCTCTGCCTCATGACCTCATCCTGGAGGGGCGGAACAAGCTGACCGTCACCGGTGTGCGGCGGGTCATCCGCTGCGACGCCGAGGGGGCGGCGATGCTCACCTCGAAAGGGACGCTGGAACTCACCGGGGCCGAGCTGAGCGTCACCAGCCTCGACCTCGACAAAGGCGAAGTCAAGCTTACAGGCCGGGTGGACACGCTGGAATACACCGCAGAGCATATGCCGGGCGGCTTTCTGCGCCGTCTCGTCCGGTGATGGGCCCGGCGCTTTCGCCCGGGGCGGTGGGGCAGGAGATGGCGGCCTGCGCGGTGCTGGGCGGTGTGCTGGGCGCGGCGCGGGCCGTTCTGCCCACCCGGGGCAGGGCCGCGTTCCTGCCGGATATGCTTTTTGTGGGAGCCGTGCTGATGGCGTTGCAGAGCTATGCCGTCTCCCAGAGTCAGGCCGGGCAGCTGCGGGGCTATATGGCGCTGGCGGCGTTCTGCGCCGCCGGGGCGGTGCAGGCAGCGCTGCGGCCTCTGTTCGCCGCTGCCGAAGCCTTTGCGGGGAAACTGCTGCTGGGGCCGGTGCGGCTCGCCGCCCGGTGCATCGCCCCGTGGAAAGCCGCCCGCGCCGCCGCCAAAGTACGGCGGAACGAAAAAAGACTTGCAAAAAAACAGAAAAAGAGCTTGCCAACACCACGGCGTATGTTGTATAATTCAAACGTATCAAAGTGAGAGTACAGGCGCATTGGGCCTGCTGTCCGAAAACGGGAGGCACTGTGTTATGGCAAATCCGAGCCGGAAAAAGCGGAAGAGAAAGGCGTCCGTCGTGGGCGCTGTGCTGAAACTGCTCTTCCTTCTGCTTTTGCTGAGTATGCTGGCGGCGTACATCGCGAATCAGGTGGCGCTCAGCTCCAAGAAAGCGGAGTTGGACACCCTGCAGGAGCAGATCGACCAGCAGAAGACCCAGAACGAGGAGATGCAGCGCATCCTCAGCGGCGACTCGGACGATGTGACCGAGTGGGTCGCGCGGGACTCTTACAATTATGCGGCGGCCAACGAGCGCATCTTCGTGGATGTGACGGGCAACTGATGCCGCGCCCCGAGCGGCTTGCGGCCGGCGGGAAACACATTAGTCAACAAGGAGTATTGAGTTTTGGCGATTGAGGTAGGGAATATTTTTGAAGGCCGTGTCACCGGCGTAAAACCGTTTGGCGCATTCGTTGCGCTGCCGGAGGGCCGCGTGGGCATGGTCCACATTTCTGAGGTGTCCAACGAGTATGTGCAGGACATTGCAGCCGTGCTGCATGACGGTGACACCGTGAAGGTGCAGGTCATCAATGTGGCACCGGACGGCAAGATCGCGCTGTCCATCAAGCGGCTGCTGCCGCCGGCACCCCGCGCTCCGCATGAGGGCCGCGGCCCCCGCCCCAACAACAACGGCCCGCGGGAAGGCGGCTTCCGCCGCAACGGTCAGGGCGGCCGTCCCCAGGGCGGACGCGGCCCGGCACGGGACGCAGCGCCCCGCGTCTGGCAGCCCAAGGCCCCGGCCAAGAGCGACAACCTGAGCTTTGAGGACATGATGAGCCGCTTCAAGAGCCAGAGCGAAGAGAAGATGGCCGACCTCGACCACGAGACCAACAACCGCCGGGGCGGCGGCTACGCACCCCGGGGACGCCGCGGCAGTCGCTGAGCCGTCCGCACAAGACGAAGAAGCTTTGGGCCTGCCCCCAGCGGGGCGGGCCTGTTTTTTGGTGCGGCACGCCGCACCCGACAGGAAAGGAAACCAGAATGCCTGCAAAATTTGAACTCATCGCCCCCTGCTTTTTCGGGTGCGAGTCCACGGCCAACTTTGAGCTGCGCCGCATCGGCGCCGAGGACATCCGGGTCAGCGACGGCCGTCTGACCTTCAAGGGCGGCGCGGATATGATAGCTGCCGCCAACCTCAACCTCCGCACCGTGGAGCGCGTGATGCTGCTCCTGAACACCTACACAGCCACCACCTTCGACGAGCTGTTCGACGGCGTCTACTCCATCCACTGGGAAGAGCTGCTGCCTGCCGACGCGGCCTTCCCGGTCACCGGCTCTTCGCTGAACAGCCAGCTGTCCAGCGTGCCGGCCTGCCAGAGCATCATCAAGAAGGCCGTGGTCAAGCGCCTGATGCAGGGCCACCGCACCACCAGCCTGCCCGAGACCGGCGCGGAGTATAAGATCCGCTTCATGCTCCGCAAGAACGTCTGCGAGATCATGCTGGACACCACCGGCGACGGCCTGCACAAGCGCGGTTACCGCCGCAACTCCATGGAGGCCCCCATCCGTGAGACACTGGCCGCTACCATCGCCGATCTGGGCCGCGTCCGCCGCGACAGCCTCGTGGAAGACCCCTTCTGCGGCAGCGGCACCCTGCTCATCGAGGCCGCTCAGAAGGCCATGAACATCGCCCCCGGCCTCAAGCGCCGCTTTGCCGCCGAGCGCTACAGCTTTGTGCCTGCCGCCATCTGGGCCGAGCAGCGCCAGAAGGCTCTGGCCGACTCCAAGCTGGACGTGGGCTTTGAGGCCTTCGGCTACGACATCGACCCCGCCGCCGTGGCTCTGGCCAACGCCAACGCCAAGCTGGCCGGCGTGGAGAAGCGCTGCCACTTCGAGGTGGCCGACGTGGCCGATTTCGCCGCCAGGAGCGAGGCCATCGTCCTGACCAACCCCCCGTACGGTGAGCGCATGAGCACCATCGAGGGTGCCGCCAAGCTGGCCCGCACCCTCGGCCAGCAGATGGAGGCCCACCCCTGCGCCGGTGTCTACGCCATCACTGCCGATATGGATTTTGAACACCACTACGGCAAGCGGGCCAACAAGCGCCGCAAGATGTACAACGGCATGATCCCCTGTCAGCTGTATATGTACTACAACGCCCCCAAGTTCGAGAACCGCCCCGCAAAGCCCATGCCCAAGAGCGGCTTTGACGGCAAGCGCACCCAGCCCGGCCACACGAGCCGTTTCGAAAAGAAATAAAATGCACCAGAAGACCGCACTGAAATCGATTCCAGTGCGGCCTTTTCTATAAGAATTTACAAAAGAACGGTTGAACGCTGACGAAAAATAGATTATACTAGTCTACAGCTGTGGGGAAGCGGTCTTCCCCTGCAAGAAAGGCTGCGCCCGGCGCGGCCCGCGAAAGGAATGAACAGAATGAAGGGACGTATGCGGCCCTATCTGCCGGAGCTGACCATCCGGGATTACAACACCTATCAGTGGTATCAGCGCGGCGTCCGCCGCCAGCTCTACACCACCTATGGGCTGTATTCCTGCTATGGTCTGCGCTACAACGGCGTCCTGTTCGCGGTACTGGCCGACAGTCTGGCGGGCCGTCCGGCCACCTGTAAGCGAATGCGGGAGCCGGGTACGCTGGTCTGGCGGCAGATGATGTGCCAGACCCAGGGCATCCGGCTGGCCGCACAGGTGGAAGTCCTGCTGAGCTGGCACCGCATCCAGGATGCCCAGTGGGCCGACCTGCCCTTCTATAAAAAAGTACGGCGGGTGGTGGACACCGTCCTGCTGCGGCGAGCCTACCGGAAGGCTGCCGCCGAGAACCCGGCACTGGAGCGCATCTTCGTGCAGGAGCGGGACCAGGCCAACGTCCAGATGACCCTGAACGCCAAGAACTATCTGCTGGCCGCAGAGCCGAAGGGCAACCTCTACGGCGCGCTCTACTCGGTGCTGGCCACCGACGACCCCAATCAGCGCAAAAGTATGCACTACATCGGCAGCTGCATCGGCCGGGCCGCTTATCTGCTGGACAAAGCGGAGAGCTTTTCCCGGGACAAAGATAAGGGCCGCTACAACGTCTTCCTCGTCAACGGCATCAACGACAGGAACGCCGCCCGGGAAAACGCCCGGCGGCAGGCCCTCGCTGCGGTCAACGACCTCGTCCGCGCCTACGGGATGCTGGACGTCAAGCTGAACCGCACCCTGCTGGACAACATCATGATCTTGGGCCTCCGCCACGCCATCGAGCCGCTGGACGTTGAGAGCCAGCCGGTACAATGGGAGCTGCCATGAAGGGACGCAAAAGTAAAAGCTGGGCCATGGCCTACTGCGGCATGGCCGCAGCGCTCAGCGTGGTCCTGATGCTGCTGGGGGCTGTGTTTCCCATTGCGATGTTCATCGCTCCGGCGGTGGCCAGCTTCCTCATCGCCACAGTCTGCGTGGAGTGCGGGAAGACCATGGCTCTGACGGCCTATGGCGCGGTGAGCCTGTTGAGTCTGCTCTTCGTGCCGGACAAGGAAGTGGCCCTCACCTTTGTGTTCCTGCTGGGGTACTATCCGTTGGCAAAGCCTTATTTCGAGCGGATACGCCCGGCCCTGCTGCGGGCTGTCTGCAAGCTGCTGCTCTGCAACGGCGGGATCCTGGCGATGTACGGGCTGGTGCTGCTGCTGGTTCCGGCGGGCAGCATCGCCGAAGAGCTGCGCACTACGGCGATGGCCGTCTCGCTGGTGACGCTGGTCATGGGCAATGCAGCCTTCCTGCTCTATGACCGGGCGCTCCACAATATGCTGATGCTCTATAAAGTGGTCTGGCAGCCGAGGCTCCACAAAATGTTGGGCGTCCATTGACGGATGTGGGACTTTGTGATACAATACCGCTGACCTTTTCCGTCGGCTTCTGACAGCTCCGAAAGGAGCTGTTTTTGTTTTCAGGAAGGCGGCGGAAAGAGCAGAAAGAGGGGATAGACGACTTCAGTTGACGAAAAAGCGCCGGGCCACGCGGGTGACAGCCGTGAGGGTGACGAGGAGAGGGATCATCGAAAGTTTCGGCGGGTGTTCCTCCGGTTGAAACGGGAGCGATAGCTTCCAGGGCTTATACCAGCCGCAGAGAAGGGCAAAAAACGGCAGCAATACCGCAACAGAACCCTTTCAAAGAAAGCCATACAAGAACATAGACTGATCGTAAGAGGCTGACAGCCGCCGTGTGCGTTCGCGCCGTGCTGTCGGCATGGAGGTGTTTTGTATGTGTGGCATCGTAGGTTATTCGGGTAAGCGCAGCGCCCAGGAAGTGCTGCTGAACGGTCTGGAAAAGCTGGAATACCGCGGCTATGACTCCGCCGGCGTCGCGCTGGCGCTGGAAGGCGGCATCCACGTCGTCAAGAGCAAGGGCCGGCTGGAAGTGCTCCGCCGCAAGCTGGAGGCAGAAAACCTGCCCGAGAGCTTCTGCGGCATCGGACACACCCGCTGGGCCACCCACGGCGAGCCCAGCGACGTCAACAGCCATCCCCACTCCACCCCCCGCGTGAGCATCGTCCACAACGGCATCATCGAGAACTACGGCCCTTTGAAGGCCGACCTGATGGCCAAGGGCGTCACCTTTGAGAGCGAGACGGACACCGAAGTACTGGTCAAGCTCATCGACTACTTCTGCTGCGCCCAGCCCAAGCAGAGCCCTCTGGCAGCCCTGCGGGAGGCGCTGGCGATGGTGCGGGGCAGCTATGCGCTGGGCGTGCTGTTCCGGGAAGAGCCGGACACCATCTACGCCGTCAAGAAGGAGAGTCCCCTCATCGTGGGCTGGGGCGAGGGCGAGAACTTCGTGGCCTCCGATATTCCGGCCCTGCTCAAGTACACCCGCCGCTACAGCGTCCTCGAGGAGGGCGACATGGCGGTGGTCAAGGCCGACGGCATCCAGTTCTACGATGCCTTCGGCAAGCCGGTGGAGCGGGAAGTGCTGACCGCCGACTGGGACGAAGAAGCCGCTGAGAAGGGCGGCTACCCCCACTTCATGCTGAAAGAAATCCATGAGCAGCCTGCCGCTATCACGGCCACCGTCAGCCCCCGCGTGGAGAACGGTATGCCCGACCTCCGCATCCCGGAACTGAGCGATGAGAAGCTGCGCAGCATCAAGAACATCCACCTCGTGGCCTGCGGCACGGCCATGCACGCCGGTATGGTGGGCAAGACTGCCATCGAGCGGCTGGCCCGGGTCCCTGCCGAGGTGGACATCGCCAGCGAGTTCCGCTATCGTGACCCCATCCTCGACCCCGACGACCTCGTCATCATCATCAGCCAGTCGGGCGAGACCAGCGACACGCTGGCCGCCCTCCGCCTCGCCAAGAGCAGGGGCGTGCCGGTGCTGGCTGTCGTCAATGTGGTAGGCAGCTCCATCGCCCGCGCAGCGGACTACGTCCTCTACACCTACGCCGGCCCGGAGATCGCCGTGGCGTCCACCAAAGCCTATATGGTGCAGCTCTGCACCCTCTACCTCTTCGCGTTCCGTCTGGCCTACGCCAGAGGCCGTCTGAGCGAGGCAGAGACCCGCCGCCTGACCGCCGAGCTGCTCCGCGCCGGTGAGGTCATCCAGCCTCGTCTGGCCGACTGTGAGCAGATAAAGTACCTCGCCAGCCGCTTCGTCAACACCCAGAGCTGCTTCTTCATCGGGCGCGGCTTCGACTACGCCCTCTCGCTGGAAGGCAGCCTGAAGCTCAAGGAGATCAGCTACGTCCACTCGGACGCCTACGCTGCCGGTGAGCTCAAGCACGGTACCATCAGCCTCATCACCGACGGTGTGCCGGTCATCGCGCTGGCCACCCAGAAGCAGGTGTACGAAAAGACCATCTCCAACGCCAAGGAGACCAAGAGCCGCGGTGCGAGGGTCATCCTCTTCACAACGAAGGACGTTGTCGTCCCGGAGGGCGTGGCGGACTATGTGGTACGTCTGGACGACTATGACGAGCTGCTGATGCCCCTGCAGCTCATCGTGCCGCTGCAGCTGTTCGCCTACTATATGGCCGTCCTGCGCGGCTGTGACGTCGATAAGCCCCGCAATCTGGCAAAGAGCGTGACAGTGGAGTAAATAGAACAAAAAAGGAAAGCCTCCCCGGCTGGGGAGGCTTTCCTTTTTATCTAAGATTCAGAGAGTTACCAGAACCAATAGCGTTTCTTGATGACGATGTAGGCGATGATGATGCCCACGATGACCACAAGGCCCGCGATGAAGAAGGTCATGTCCACATGGGCGAAGCGGAGATTCTGGGTGGTCAGCAGGTATTCGCCCGCCGTGTCCGCCTCGAGGACATTATCCCTGTAGCTGTTGAGGAACTGCCACTTGCCCTTGACGGCATTGTGCAGGTAGACGCGGGTGTAGGCGGCGTTGTCGCCGGTCATCTCGACCTGAACGACGCCCGGCAGAGCCTCGCCGCCGTTGAGGGTGAAGGTGACGCCATACTCAGAGGGGGCAAAGCTCAGGGCTGTGCTCACCTGCGCGGAGGTGCTCTTCACATCGCGGCCCGCGATGCGGATGGTGTAGTTATCGGCCTCGACCACGAGGGTCTTGCCGTTCAGACGGAGGGCATTCAGCATCTCGCCGGTGATGGTGGGGACCTCGCGCTGTGCGAAGGTCACTTCGTCGGTGCCGTCGGCCTCGATGGCCTCCACGACGGGGTCGGTGATGACCTCACCGTTGCTGTCGTCGGTGCTGCCGCCGCCATTGCCGGAGCTGGAAGCATTCCGGTTGACGATGACCGTCACCGAAGCGGACGCCGTGCCGTTGGAGACGACGATGGAGGTCGCGCCCGTACCCACGGCAGTGATGACGCCCTTGGCGCTCACAGTGGCCACCTTGGTGTCATTGGACTTGAAGGTGAGGGACTGGGAGGCGGAAGACGGGGTCACTTTGCCGGTGATGGTGCGGCTGGCGCCCGGCTTGAGGACGACATAGCTCGTGTTCAGGTCGATGGACTGACGGTCTACGCCGCTGTTGACGACCTTGACAGTGGCCGAAGCGCTCACATCGCCGCAGGTGGCGGTGATGGTGGCGATGCCGGGGGCGACACCGGTGACTTTGCCGAAGTTGTTGACGGTAGCCACAGCGGGATCGGAGGAGCTGAGGCTCACGTTGGCATAATTCGATGCGCTGGAAGGCAGCACGCCCAGCGACAGGGAAGTGGTCTCGCCGACAGCGATGGTGCTGGAGGCCAGCGTGATGTCCATCTCCTTGACGATCATGGATTCATCCAGCTCGGTGGTGATGGTGTAGACGCAGCTCACGCCGTCTGCGCTGGCGATGACCTGCGCCGTGCCGACGCCCACCGCCTGTGCCACGCCCTCAGACGTCACGTTCACGATGGTGCTGTCGTTGGACATAAAAGTTACCGTGGCATTGCGTGCGGCCTTTGCGGGCAGAATGACCGGTGAGAGCTGCTGCTGCGTCCCTACCGTCATGGTGGAGGCGTAGCTGCCGGTCTCGACGCTCTCCACAGCCGCAGCGGACCAGGGCAGAGAGAGGGCCGCGACCGCATTCAGGGGACCGGCTGCAGAGGCCGGAAGCGCAGCGCCGGCGGCCAGCAGGCCCAGCAGAGCGGTGCTCACGGCCAGCATTTTCAGGTTCAGTTTCATTCTTTCGTACCTCTTTGGGCGTTGATGTGAGCGCTTAGCGGAACAGAACGCCCAGAGCTTCCATCGCGTATTCGAAATAGGTCAGCTTGTCGTACTCCACGCGGGCGGTGACGCTCATACCGTTGGACAGATCGACCTTGTCGCCGCTGTTGCTGATGACGTAGGTGCTGTCCGGGGTGATGGTCATTTTGTAGTAGGAGCCGGAGGAGCTGGCGGTCACATCGCTGTCGATGGAGGTCACGGTGCCGGTCAGGGTGCCGTAGGAATACTCCGACAGGCCGGTGATGGCGATCTTGCAGGGGTCGCCCACATGGAGCAGCGGCCGGTCGCTGAGGGTGACGTAAGCCACCACCTCGAGGTCGCTGTTCTCGCTGGCGACGGTGGCCAGCGGGGTGCCGGCGCTGAGCACCATGCCCACCTTATAGGGCGTGTCCATGTGGATGACGCCGGAGGTGGGGGCATAGATGTAGTAGTCGTTGGCGCCGGTGCTCAGGGCGTCCATCTGGCTCTGCAGGTTGTCGATGTTGCTCTGCACACTGGTCAGGCTGGCAGAGATCGACTGCAGGGTAGAGTAATACAGGGCCTCCACCTCGCTCTGGTTCTGCTCCATCAGGGCCTTGATCTGCTCGTCGGAGTAGCCTGCGGCCTGATAGGGCGAGGCGTCGAAGGCCTTCTGGGCAACCTGACTCTTGTAGGTCTCGTACTGGTAGTAGTAGGGCTGGTCGTCAATGTCCGTCTCGCTGAAATAGTTCTTGTCGTCCTGAATGGACTTGACCAGCTTTTCGTACTGGCTCTTCTGCTTTTTGTAGATGTCCAGCTGGCTCTGGATGCTGTCCTGCTGCATGTCGAGGTCGGTGCTCTTGATGTGAGCGATGAGGTCGCCCTCGTTGACGTAGGTACCCTCGGCGATGTTCAGCTCAGTGATGGAGCCGGAGTAGCTGGACATGATGTAGGTCTTGTTGGCGGCCTGCACCGAGCCGCTGGATTGACTGACGTAGGTGCGGTAGTTTTTTGTGCTCCACACCACGAGGAAGAGGATGAGGGCAGCCGTCAGGAGAATGAGCGCGTAGCCGAAAGGCGGCAGCTTTTTCTCCATCATGATGCGGCGGTCCTGCAGCTCGTTGATGTCGCGGATGGTCGTCGTCATATTACTTCGTCTCCATAAAGGTATCCACAACGCCCTCGTCATCATCCTGATTGACAAAGATGGTGTAGACAGTGCCGGTCAGCTCGAGCTCATGCTCAAAAGCCATGATGTTCAGCTTCTGGGAGGCGAGGCCGCTCTGGCTCATGGGTCCGACGTAGTGGGCGTACAGGCAGTTGCGCACGCGGAGCACAGCGTCCATGGAGTAGCCGGCCTCCATGCGGGGGATGAGCTGGGTGGCCTGCTGCATCATATAGATTTCGGGCTGAGGGTTGGGGCCGGCGGGCAGTTTGATGCACTGCACGAGGGGGCCGAGGGGCTGTGCGCCGTTGCTCTTGATAAAGTTGTGCATCTGGGTCAGCACGATCTGCATATTGTTGAACTCTTCGGGCTGGATGCGGCGGCTGACCACATTGGTCAGCTTGAGGGTCTTGTTTTCTGCGGTCTGGATCTCTCTCATGATTTTATACCACCTGTTCTTGGTTTCATTGCTTGTAATAGGCAATAGCCCTCTCAGTCACAGCTGCGCTGTGCCAGCTCCCCCAAAGGGGGAGCCATTGGCAGGCCGGGCAACTCCTGCGTATTCGCCTGCGGCTCTTTTGATTCTTCGCCCTGCTGTCTAGGACAGCAGATGCTGGACGATCGCTCGGAACGGCATTGAAGGATGGTATCGATGTAAGCGCATACCTGCCCAAAATCAGAGTCGATTTTGGCGTTTGGAATGCGCAGAATCTCTAAGCCGTAGGACTTCAGGCGTTCGTCACGGTTTGTATCGTGCTGGATGTTTTGCTCGTGTTTGTGGATAGGACCATCAAGCTCGATCACAAGCTTGGCCTTTGCACAGTAAAAATCTACGATGTAAGATACAATGATTCGCTGTTTGTAGATTTTAATGGGATAATCTTTGAGAAAAGCATACCAAAGCTTGTGCTCTTGCGGCGTCATTTCGCGGCGAAGCGCCCGCGCGGTTTCCAGCATCTTGTTATTTTTCGGGAGCCTGTCTTTTTGCTTCATAAGTATCCCTCTCCGTCTGCTGCGCAGCCACTTTCCCATAGGGAGAGACACTGGCGTGTCGGTTAGGTCTATACGGAATGAGAATGCAGAATGTTTCAAAAGCGGCAGCACCCTGCTGCAAAGCAAAGGCTAGCTGCTGCTGGCCCAGGCAGCGAGGCCCGGCATTTTACGGTATAGGATACTTTGTTCGGCTAGAATCAACTTGACCGGCTTGCCAAAGGCTCCCCCTCTGGGGGAGCTGGCACCGAAGGTGACTGAGAGGGCTATCACCTATTACCCATCCCATGATGAATATAGGCATCAATTTATTATAACGGTTTGGCGGTGCGGAATAAAGAGCCAAACTGTAAATTTTATAAAAAAATAAGGTATGCCCGGAGGCAGGTGCCTCCGGGCATACCATTACGAGGCATTATCATCCGGCGGCCCGAGAGCCGCCGGACGAAACACACTTCAGATTTTAGAGGTTACTGATTAGAAAATGCCCATGACGCCGTCGTTGAAGTTGACCTTGGCATCGGTGGTGCCCAGAGTGTAGGCGACAGAAGCCATGCCCAGGACCTGCATGACCTTGTTGCCGAAGGTCATGTCGTCGGTACGAACATCATTACCCTGAGCGTCCTTGCCCCACAGGCCGAAGACGTTCTGGTTCAGAGCGCCGTCCTCACCGAAGATCTGATCGTTGTCCTTGCCCCAGTTGCCGCCGAACATCACACCCAGGGTGTTGGAAACGGTCTTCTTGAAGAAGGAGTTGCTGATCAGGGTGATCACGTTGGTGTTGAACTTCTTGACGTTAGCAGCGTTCCAGACAGGAGCGGTGGTGTCAGCCAGGATGGAGAACAGGTCAGCGCCGCCGTAGACGACCTCAGAGTTAACAGCAGTAAAGTTTGCAGGCATCATCATAATGAATTACTCCCTTCAAATGATTGAAAAACAAATTTAGTCGGCTCAGTTTCCGGATGCGCATCCAGCCAAAAAGCCATTTTATGTAACTGCGTGCGCACGCAGCTGCAACGAATTAGTAGGTGATGGACTCGCCATCGTCCTCATCCTCCACCACCTTGGCGGCAGAGACGGGGGCTGCGGGCTTCGACCCGCGCTTCTTATCGCGGAAGATGCCCTGCTGCAGGCTCCAGAGCTCATAATACTTGCCCTGCTTTTCCAGCAGCTCTTCGTGGGTGCCGCGCTCTACGATCTCGCCGTGGTCCATGACCAGGATGAGGTCACAATCACGGATGGTGGAGAGGCGGTGGGCGACGATCAGCATCGAGCGGTCTGCAAGCTGGTTGTAGATCATATCAAAGATGGTATTCTCTGTGCCAAAGTCCAGACTGCTGGTGGATTCGTCCAGGATATAGAGGTTCGCATCCTTCAGGAAGGCGCGGGCCAGTGCAAGGCGCTGCTTCTCACCGCCCGAGAGGCCGTTGCCGGCTTCTTCCAGATAGGTGTTGTACTGCAGCGGCAGCTTGCGGATGAACTCGTGGGCATCTGCCTTCTTGGCAGCGGCCTTGACCTCATCGAGGCTGGCTTCCGGTCGGGAAATGCGGATATTGTCGTAGATGGTCTTGCTGAACAGCTCGACGTTCTGGGGGACATAGGCGATGGCACGGCGGACGGAGCGATTGCTGTACTCGTCCAGATCGACGCCGCCTACGCTGATGGTACCGCTTTCCGGCTCATAATACTTGAGCAGGAGCTTGGTGATGGTGGACTTGCCGCTGCCGCTGCTGCCCACCAGTGCCACCTTCTTGCCATAGGGGATGGTGAAGGAGACATGGCTCAGGGCCGGAGAACGGCTGCCGTAGCGGAAGGAGACATCCTTGAATTCAATGTCACCGTCGATCTTTTCCATCTCGGTGTATTCGCGGGTCTCATCCTGCTCGGACTCGTAATCCATGATCTCGGTCAGACGCTTGATGGAGATCTGGGCCTGCTGGATGGACATCTGCAGGCCGACCAGCTCGCTGACCGGGTTCGTAAAGTAAGAGGAAAGGGTGCTGAAGGCCATATAGCCGCCCAGCGTCATCTCACCATTCAGCACCTGCATGATGCCCACATAAGAGGTGACCATGCCGAGGATGGTGGTGATGAGGGTGGAGATCAGGGACTGCACCGTGCTGATCTTGCTGGAGCGCAGGCTGATCTTCAGGCTCTTGATGTATTCCCGCTCCAGAGCTTCCAGCTCACGGTCCTCTTCGGCGTTGCACTTGACGGTCTCGATGCCCCGGAGGCTCTCGATCATCTGGCTGTTGAGGATAGCAGACTGCTGCATGGTCTCTTCGTTGATCCGCTTGAAGGGCTGCTTGAAGATGAACACCAGCAGGATGCTCAGCAGGGTGGTGAAAATCGAAATAGAGAAGAGGGTGGCATTCATCCGGAAGAGGATGACGCCGGTGACGCAGGCCATCACAATATCCATCACGACGCTCAGCGCGATGCTGGTGAACACCGATTTGATGGTGCTGGCGTCGGAGTAGCGGGTGGTGATCTCGCCGGTCTTGCGGGTGGCGAAAAACTTCATGGGCAGTTTGAAAACATGCCCGAAGTAGCCCAGCATCAGGGGAATATCGACCTTGATGGACAGATAGATGAGCACCCACTGCCGAACCATGCTGATGAGTGCGCTGGTAACATTGACGATACTGAATACCAGAATCACAGCCACCAGCAGGCTCTTCAGCCCGTAGGGAAGGATCTCATCCATCAGGATCTTGTTGTACATCGAGGATGCGATCCCGATGATGGTCAGGATGACCGAGCTGAGAATGGCGTAGAAGAAAAGCTTCTTCTGGGGCCACAGCAGGTCGAGGAAACGCTTGACCATGCTGCCCTGCTTCTGCTTGCCTGTCTTGAACTCCGAGGTCGGGGTCATCAGGAGCAGAACGCCGGTAAAGTTCTTGTAGAACTCATCGAGGGAGATCTTTTTCAGTTCTTTTGCCGGGTCGCCGATGATGACGTAATCGCGGCATCGGAACTTCTTTCCTTCGTCAGCGCACTTCTTGCGCTCCTCTTCCTGCCGGAGCATGTGCCGACGCCGCTCGCCGTCGTCTTTGATGGTGGTCTTTTTGAAGACCGTCACAAAGTGGGCCAGACCCTCGTCGGTGATGACCTGTGCAATACAGGGAGTGGTGAATTCGCTGAGAAAGTTTTCCCGGTCTACGCGGACAGCGGCGGTGCTGAATCCCAGCTCCTGCGCCGCCTTTTCCATACCGGTCAGGTTTGTGCCTTTTAAGTCGGTACCCATCATGTCCCGCAGGCGGGTGATGGTGATCTCCTTTTTGTAATGGAGGCACACCATTGCGAGACAGGCGGCAGCGCAGTCTGTGGTGTCGTGCTGCCGGACATAGGTATAACGCATAGATGCTTCCTTTGTGGTTTCTATTTCAAAACGCCCGCCTTGCGGCTGAGGACGATTTGGCGAAGAAGAAAGGGCTTCCATTCCTGACGCCTTACCCGCTTCTCCAATAAAGCAGCATACAGCTCTCTGCCTCGCCCCGCCCTGCGGCCAGACGGAGCAGAGAGCAGCTGCTATCAAAAGAAGGGAGCGCCTACCCTTTGATCATTTTGACCGGCCCGGAGAGGGGATTTTGACGTACCGTCTCCTAAACCTTGGGCATAGTATAACACATTCTGTCGGGTTCTTCAAGAGGACAATTTTTAATAAACCCTTAAATTTTGAAAAAAATGTGAAAAAAGTCTCAGTTTGGTAACAGAAAGGCAGCAAAAAAGAGCGGCGAATCTTTCGATTCGCCGCTCTTTCAATGAGTCTTGGGTGAAATCTCAGACAACGAGATTAGGCGTCGAGCCAGCCGTCATACGAACCAATGACGGTATTACCAGTCTGGTCGTAGACCTTAACAGTACCCCAGACCTGACCGTTGCTGTTGGTGACCTTCTTGGCAGTCAGGACAGCAGCGTCCTTCATGCCCAGAGTGTAGACAGAAGCAGCCAGACCCAGAGTGGTCATGATCTTGTTGCCGAAGTTCTGGTCGTCACCGGTAGCAACATGGCCGACCTTGTACAGAGCGGAGAGGGCGCCGCCGTCGCCGAAGATCTTGTCCTCGCCCCAGTTGCCGCCGAACATGGTACCCAGAGTAGCCTTCACCAGCATACCGGTAAAGCTGTTGCTGATCAGGGTGATAACGTTGGTGGAGAACTGCTTGACGTTAGCAGCACCCCAAGCGCTGGGCAGGTAGTCAGCCACGGCACCGCCGTAGACGACCTCTGCGTTCACAGCAGAGAAGTTTGCAGGCATCATCATAATGAATTACTCCCTTCAAATGAATAAAACGAATATAATCGGTTCCCTCCCGGTTGCGCAACCGGGAAAACCTATGCAACCGAGTGCGCACTCGGCAACATCACGAATTAAGTGGGCTGTAGCCTTGCGGATGCCAAAGCCTCTCCCTCTGGGAGAGCCTTTTGGATACACCTCTACACCATTTTACCATACTTTCCCTCTTGCCACAAGGCTAAATGGCCGGAAAAACAGCCAAAACGGGCAGAAAAGTAGAAAAAATGCGTGGTAATCACTCTGCCGCCGCCCCTCAGAGCCAAAAAACGCTGGGGGAAAAACGCCAGAATCTCCAAAAATACCATTACAGCTTGGATGTAGTGTAACACAAATACGCCATTTCTTCAAGAGGACATTTTTTAATTTACCTTTAATTTTTGAAAATAATGTGAAAAAGGCTACAGTTTGGTTACACACAGCACACAAAAAAACGGCGAAGAAAACTCTTCGCCGCAAAAAGCGCCTCTTGCCTGACTCGAACAGGCGACACCCTGATTAACAGTCAGGTGCTCTAACCGACTGAGCTAAAGAGGCAGATATTCAATTTCCAGCGGACTTGCCGCGAGATGTATTATACCGCATCTCGGGGAAGTTTGCAAGGGGTTTTTGCAAAAAAGCCCTCTCAGTCTCACTTTCGCTCGCCAGCTCCCCCTCTGGGAGCAACGGCGACGACCGCCGCCAGTGGCGCGAAGCGCCTGAGAGGGTTCGACCCTTTTCCTCCCGCCCCTCTGCTACCCTAGAAAGAGGGGGTGGGGCTTGTGCGGACGGTCATCTATCTCGATGTGCTTCTTCTGGTGAATTTCGTGGTGGGGGCGGCGTTCCTGCTGGCGGCGGGGCTGCTGTGCGGGGCGTGCTGTTCGCCGCTGCGGCTGGTGGGCGGCGCGGGAGCGGCGGCAGTGTCGTCGCTGGCCCTGCTGGCCCCCACCGCCCCCTGGCCGCTGGCCCTTACTTATAAAGGTACGTCCGCCGCCCTCTGCGTAGCCGCTGCCTACGGCTGGCAGGGGGCGCGGAACACCGCCCGGCTCACGGCGTGGTTCGTCCTGCTCAATCTGACCCTCACGGGGGCGCTTTTCCTGCCCGGCGCGGCCTGCAACAACCTCAGCTTCTATCTGCCGGTGTCGCCGGGGCTGCTGCTGGCGTCCACAGCGGGGGTCTGCGGCGTGGTAGAGGGAGTGCTTCACGTTCTGGGCCGCAGCGGCCCGGCCTGCTTTGGGGCGGAGCTGTCGGTGGCCGGGCAGGTCGTCCCGCTGAGCGTCTTCTGCGACACCGGCTTCCATGTGCAGGAGCCGCTTTCGGGCCGGGCGGTGGTGCTGGTGCGGCTGGATGCCGTGCCTCTGCCCGCTGAGCTGAGGGCATATCTGGACGCCTGCCTCGCGGGCGTCGGCGCAGAGCCTCGCCCGGAGTGGGGCGTGCGGTTCGTACCCTGTCAGACCGTCGGGGGACACTGTCTGCTGCCCGCCCTGCCTGCCGCGCTTGCGTCAAACGGTAGAAAACAGGACAGAATATACGCAGCGTTTTGCGATATGCCGCCTCCGCCGGGCGGATGGACGGCTCTCGTCAGCGCGGAAACGGCGGCGCTGCTGGGTAAATGACAATACAGTGGGAGGAATATGCCTGTGTTTCAACAGTTTGTAAATCTTTTGCAGCGCCTCTGGGCCAGACTGAGCTGGACGGGCGGCGTACATTATCTGAACGGCGGGCCGGGTCTGCCGCCGCCCCTGACCCCGGAAGAGGAAAAAGCCCTTCTGGCCCGGATGGCCGACGGAGACCCCGCCGCCCGGGATGAGCTCATCACCCATAACCTGCGGCTGGTAGTGTACCTTGCGAAGAAATACGAGGGCAGCGGCGTCCCCTCGGAGGACATGGTGTCCATCGGCACCATCGGGCTCATCAAGGCTGTGAACACCTTCACGCCCGAGCGGAGCATCAAGCTGGCGACTTACGCCAGCCGCTGCATCGGCAACGAGATCCTGATGTATCTGCGCAAAAGCTCCAACCGGCGGCAGGAGGCCAGCATCGACGAGCCGCTGAACATCGACGGCGACGGCAACGAGCTGCTGCTGTCGGACGTGCTGAGCAGCGAGGAGAATCAGGTGGGCCAGCGTCTCGAGCAGGACGCCGAGCGGGCCAGCCTCCGCCGGTCGGTGGAGCAGCTCTCGCCCCGGGAGCGGCAGATCATGGAGCTGCGCTTCGGCCTGCTGGACGGCGTGGAGCGGACCCAGAAGGAGGTGGCAGACGCCATCGGCATCAGCCAGAGCTATATTTCGAGGCTGGAGAAAAGGATCATACGGCAGCTGAGGGAACAGCTGGGGGAGTAGCCCCCTGAATTTGGAATGAATGTTATCCTGCCCCTGCGGCCATACTTCCGGTGAAACTGAAACGAAACCGGAGGGTAGGGGATGTACAACAAGGTTGAGCTGTGCGGCGTGAACACTGCCGAACTGCCGATACTGTCCGAGCAGGAGAAGCGTGACCTGCTCACCCGGGCGCGGGCCGGGGACAAAGAGGCCCGCCAGAGCATGATAGAGGGCAATCTGCGGCTGGTGCTCAGCGTGGTGCAGCGCTTTTCGCAGCGGGGCGAGAACATGGACGACCTGTTTCAGGTGGGGTGCATCGGGCTCATCAAGGCCATCGACAACTTCGACCCGGCCCAGCAGGTGCGGTTCTCCACCTACGGCGTGCCGATGATCATCGGCGAGATACGGCGGTTCCTGCGGGACAACAACGCCCTGCGGGTGAGCCGCAGCCTCCGGGACACGGCCTACCGGGCCATGCAGTCCCGCGAGGAGCTGGAAAAGCAGCTGGGCCGTGAACCCACCGTGGACGAGATCGCCCAGAAGACCGGTCTGTCCCGCCGCGAGGTGTCGGCGGCGCTGGAATCGGTGGTGGAGCCGCTGAGTCTTGAGGAACCGGTCTACGCCGACGGCGGCGATGCGGTGTACGTCATCGACCAGGTGCGCGACCCCGACGGCGAGGACAGCTGGATCAGCGGCCTGCAGTTCCGCCAGACTGTGGCGGGCCTCACCCCGCGCGAAAAGCGCATCATGGAACTGCGCTACCTCAAAGGCAAGACCCAGATGGAGGTGGCCCGGGAGATCGGCATCAGCCAGGCACAGGTGAGCCGGCTGGAAAAGGCGGCGCTGGAGCAGTTCCACCAAATGACATGACAAAGCGGCGGTGTCTGGACACCGCCGCTTTCCGTTAACGAGGCTTGTGGTATTTTTCCCGGGTGGCCGCGCCGCCCCGCAGATGGCGCTCAGCCTTGTTCCGGGCCAGCACCATCTGAACCTGCCGGAACAGCTCTGGGCCTACCGTCCGCAGCCGCACCGACACGTCTTTGTGTACGGTGGACTTGCTGCAGCCGAAGGCCCGCGCCGCCGCCCGCACGGTGGCCCCATGCTCCACGATGTACTCTCCCAGCAGCAGCGCCCGCTGTTCCGGATCACCTTTCATGACTGCTCCCTCCCGCCAAAGTGTGCTTGTTCCAGAATATGTGATCCGGCGGGCCGATATACCGCCGGGGGCTTGACTTTTGGCGGAGAGCGGCTATACTGAAAGCGGACATGAAAACAGGGGCGCCGTGAGGCTGAGATCTGCTGGAAGCAGAGACCCTTGAACCTGATCCGGGTAATGCCGGCGTAGGTAGTTTGCGGAAAGGTCCCGATTTTCACAAACAGCCCGTGCGCCTGCCAGCAAAAGCAGGCGTATTTTTGTTTTTGTGTACTATTATTATGAGAAGAGGAATCCTCATGTCGAAATCCTACTCCAAGACCCGGGTGCTGGTGGAGTGCGCGCTGATGGTGGCTATCGGCACCGTGCTGGCCAACATCAAGATCTTCACCATGCCCAACGGCGGCAGCGTCACTCTGCTGAGTATGCTGCCCTTCGTGCTCGTCTCCTTCCGCCACGGCGTCAAGTGGGGTCTGTTCACCGGTCTGGTGAACGGCTGCCTGCAGATGCTGCTGGGCTTCTGGGCTCCCCCGACGCCCACCTTTATCTACTTCCTCGGCGAGATCCTGCTGGACTATCTGGTGGCCTTTATGGCTCTGGGTACCGCAGAGTTCTTCGCCCGCCCCTTCAAGAACCGGATGGTCGGCGTGGCCGTCGGTACGGCCATCGCAGGCTTCCTGCGCTTCATGTGCAGCTTCCTGTCCGGCGTCCTCGTCTGGGGCAACCTGAATGAGGGTCTGAGCGCCTGGACCTACAGCCTCGTGTACAACGCCAGCTACATGCTGCCGGAGACGCTCATCACTGTGGTGGGCGCTGTGCTGCTCATCAAGGCAGCACCCCATATCTTCGACCGTCAGTACACCAAAGCCTGAGTTCTCTTGGACGCAAGTCCCGCCGGAGGCAGAAATGCACCCGGCGGGACTTTTTTGCACGAATTTGAAAAAAGCTGTTGACAACTCTCCTTTCAGCTGGTATAATAACACACGTCGTCAGGAACGACACAGGCTATGGGGGATTAGCTCAGCTGGGAGAGCGCTTGCATGGCATGCAAGAGGTCAGCGGTTCGATCCCGCTATTCTCCACCAAAAAAGCACTGTACTTCGCATGAAGTACGGTGTTTTTCTTTTTTCGAGGCCAAATTTTTGGGGATGCATTGAGTTGCCTGCATGTCTTTTGGGCTTTTGCGGAAAACCGGGATGTTCCCTCAGATAAGCGGGTCTGCCTCATAACAAAAGAGACCGCGGTACAGCAAGCTGCTGCACAGCGGTCTCTTCTTCTTTTTTAGCTCCGCGGGATGGCCATTCGTCGCTCTGCTTTCTTTACGAGCCATGCTCCCGCCCATCCACAGGCAGCTCCCAAAATGACACCACCCAGAATATCCGTCGGGTAATGGACACAGAGGTACATCCGCGAGAATGCGATGAGAACACCTACCGGCAGAGCCGCCATCGCCCACTGCTTTTTCCCGGCCAGCCAGAGGGCTGTCACCGAGGCGAAGGACGCCGCCGTATGGCCCGAAGGGAAGGAGAAATCGTCCGGGTGCGGGATAAGCAGCTGTACCTCCGTGAGGATGTCGCATGGACGGACGCGGGCCACCAGCGGCTTGAGAAGAAGATTGCAGAGGACAGCGTCGATGAGGAGCGCCGCTGCCAGCACGCAGCCGACCCGCCGCGTTTTGCGGAACACCAGCAGCAGCGCTGTCAGCGTCACCCAGAGAATACCGGAGTCTCCCAGACGGGTAATAAAACCCATGCTTCCATCCAGCATGGGGCTGTGCAGGGATTGCAGGGCGGTCAGGAAGGTGAGTTCGGCGTTCATAAAGCTCCCTCTTTCTCGTTTCGTTGTGTACAGGATACCAGAAGTTTATGAACAGAAAAGCACAAAGTCTTAAACAGTAGTTAAAACAGTCAGCCCCGCCGCTGAGTTTTGCAGCATTTCAGCTCCCGGCGTTCCTGATGGACAAGGGAAAAATTAAAAAGAAAAGCAGCCTGAAATTTTCATCTCAGACTGCTTTCACTATGCCGGTGGTGGGGGTCGAACCCACACGTGTTATTAGCACAAGGGATTTTGAGTTTTTATACTCATCTTCCATCTGGTGCCATCCAGTGATATCTGGCGATATCTAGTTCCCGGCGCAAAAAATGTTTTTTAGCGCATCTGCGCTATGTTTTCGCCCAAACTTACGACTTTTCGATTGTTTTTCCCTCTATCCCGGTTTTTCAATTTGGAACGTCCAAAAGAAAATTGGAGGGATATTTAGGAGGGATGCAGAGCTAAACGCCCCTCTGCTTAGGCACAAAATGAAAGGAAAGTCAAGGATGATGAATAAAATTCAAGCAAAAGAACTTTACGAGAAAATGTTTGCAAACTATCCCGATGTTCTTACCGTGGAGGATGCAACAAAATTATTAGGCTTCAAAAGCCAGACTGCCGTGATACGGCGGGTGCATCAGCACAGGATTCGCTGCCTGAAAGTTGGCCGATCTTTCATGATTCCTAAAGAATATCTCATCGATTATCTTTTGGATGACTAATCATATCGAATATTGTACCGCACAGCACACTACTTTTTCAACAAAAATAGTGTGCTGTTTTTATTTACTCCCAAAAGATAGGAGGTCTTATTTTGAACATTAAAAAGGACACACCGTTGAAAAATCAGCATGACCCTTGATTACTTCTATGGACAGGCCGGAGAACTTTTCTCATTCTACCGCATCCCCAAAGCACTGTTTCAGGAACCACGATTCCAGAACTTGTCAACCGATGCCAAAACACTGTACGGTATTCTGCTCGACCGCATGAGCCTGTCTGCTAAAAATGGCTGGCTGGACGAGCAGGGCCTGGTGTTCATCATCTTCACGATTGAGGATGTCAAGAGGGCGTTGTGTTGCGCAGACAACAAAGCGACCAAGCTGCTGCGGGAACTTGAAGAATTTGGTTTGATTGAACGAAAACGCAGAGGTTTGGGCAAGCCAAGTTTGGTGTATGTGAAAAACTTTTCGGCAGAATCGTCAAAATCAATATTCCAGAATCGTGATTTTCACGATTCTGGAGGCTTCAAAAACGCAAGTCAAGACCCTTCAAAATCACGATGTAATAAGACTAAAGAGAATGATACTGAAATGAGTGAGACTGATCCCTTCTATTCTGAAGAATCGGATGGGATGAGCAAACGCACCCAACTGGAAGAATATTTTTCTCAGTCTTTGGAGGTAGACCTTCTGCTCCGGCTCTGCCCGGATGATGAGGACACCATCTATCAGATTGTGGACTTGCTTGTGGACACCTGCGCTACCAACCGCAAGACGCTGCGCATTGCCGGGGACGATAAGCCCGCCGAAGTGGTACGCAGCCGGTTTATGAAGCTGAACGCTGACCATATCCGCTTTGTGCTGATGTGCCTTGCAGAGAACAGTAGCCCAATCCGAAACATGAAACAATATTTGCTCGCTTCTCTGTACAACGCACCCACCACGATGCAGCTTTCCTACCAGAACCA
>ENA-OZGS01000118-OZGS01000118.1-human-gut-metagenome-genome-assembly--contig:-NODE-118-length-33792-cov-13.365830_pt1 | contig 33792 bp, 30 predicted proteins | sample MGYA00245121_ERZ653667 | MGnify/ENA primary metagenome ERZ653667 (study PRJEB26926, sample SAMN06165248) | human gut metagenome | biome: ENVO:00009003; feature: ENVO:2100002; material: ENVO:00002003...
CGTAAGGAGTCGTCGGCAGCGTCAGATGTGTATAAGAGACAGATTATATCATGTAATGTAAAATAAGTCAACAATATATTTTACAGAAAAACACAATTACATTTTATTCTTTATGATTTTCTTAAAAACAAACAAATAGGTCACTAAAACAAATGGAAAAATTAAAAAAACAGTTGATATTTTCAATAATTTAAAACAAGAGATGAATTATATCTAGGTAATTTCTGTGGAATGACATAATTATTATGAGAAAACATAACATCCTGATTGTATTAAATAGGCGGTATCTTGTCACTTCTTTCTGTGGAGTTAAATCAAAGCATGCAATAGATTTGTCAAATATAGTTATATCAAAATTACATCCACGTGACAATGAGATAACTTTACAACTAACAGATAAGAAAAACCACCAACAGAGTAATATCGAAATAATTAAGCATGTAAGTGCTGTCAAACATGTTAGAATTGGGAACACATTGCAATCCTTAAAAATCACCCAATCAAACATTGATTTTACATTATCGTCAAATGAACATATCAGTAATGCTAGCAATGCCAAAAATGACAAATTATGATCTTTATAAACGATTTTAAATACACATTTTAACAGATTCATTATACATAAACCACCTTTCATATATATTATTGTAATCATTATTAACTGAAAGGTCAAGATATACTTTATAAAAAGGATAACAAAAAGCCAGAGTAACCTAGATACATAAGTGTGTCACAGTGACACACAACTTAAAATCGCAAACCTGAGCGTGTGAAGAAATTCATACGCTCTTTTTATATAACCGAGAGGAGTAACCACAATGATTACTGAAACGCCAAAGAAATCTAAGTTTGATATCTTGGAAGAAATCATGATAGGATTTCAAGATGATTACGAAACAGACAATGCTCAGACCCATTGGGTGAAAACCTACAAAGGGCGGCGAGAGCGATTAATTCAGCTGCAAGAGGAAGAATGTGAACTACAAGCGAATGTAATTGATGACGCTCACGATCTAGGATTTGTTGAGGGCGTAAGATATGCGCTCAACATCATGGATATGACAGATACAGGCAAGAATAAAGCGCTTTTGGAGCGGCTCTTAAATATTCTTGAAAAATAAAAGAGGGGAAACTTAAATGGATAAGCACGATAAGTATGAAGCTGTAAAACAAGCATGGTTTGAAATCAATGAGCAGCTGAGGAACAATAAGCAGGAATACATTGATTATCTCAAATTTTCTGCAAAGATGTATAAGCAGCCGTATTCAGACGCTGTGCTAGTATATCAGCAGAATAGAAACGCAACAAAGATCGCTGAGTATAAGAAATGGGGACGTCTAGGGCGATATGTAAGACGTGGCTCTCACGGCGTTGCTGTTTTTGGCAAAAATCACACTTGCAGATATTTATATGACGTCACTCAGACAGGCGGCAAAGAGTTGCCTGAGATGTGGACACTTACTGACCGCAACACACCTGAGCTGCTCAATACGCTTAATAACCGATACAATATAAGCGCAGGATCGATCAAAGAATGTATCGAAGCAATGACAGCAAACAGTCTTAATTCTGCGCCTATAGCTGAGTCAGTACAAAATGCAATATCTCAAATGGGACTTGACACAAAACAGGCTGAGATATACCGCCATTCACTGGATTCTGTGGTGCAGTTCGTTGTTTCTCAAAGATGTAATCTTTCAGGTAAAATAGATCTGCACGCCGATGTTGATGTAAGCGCTCTTGACCTTATCAAAAATGCAAGAGATATGATTCTTTTCAGCAGAGCTGTTCAGCACGCTGCCAAAGACACTCTGTTTGAAATTGAAAAAGAAGTTATCGCCATTGACCGCAAAAACGAAGCTCTTGACAATGCCAAAACCGCAAAGCAAGAAAGCACGTCTGATAGGGTTGACGATATACTCCAAGACCTTATAAAGCTTAAGTTTTCGCAAGAACAGATACTTGCATTAAAACAGGCTGTGGTGGCAGCTGCACAAAATGGTGAACATAACATACGGCATTGGGTAAGCGTCCGATATTCGCCCGACGAACTGCGGCATATATCATCTTTATTATCTGATTACTATGCTCAGAGTGTCATTGAGCAAACACTCGATCCAAAGGGCATACTCAATGATTACTATACATATGTAAATGAGCTCAATGGTCGGCTGAAGCTGTCAGATATGTTCTCTCACCATGATTATAGTGATGAACAAAAAGCCATGCTGCAGCAGGGTTTTTCTGAGGGAATTTCTATTACTGTTCTTAACGAGGTCGATGAACGGCTAACTGTAGACGAGATAAAAACATTCTTTGAGATGTTTCATCAGGCAGTTGACGGACAGATAGATCCACATGATGTTCAGATATATCTTGATAAGGCTGTAATAGAGCATTCAAAGAAGAACGTTCAAGCGGTTGAAGCTCAGGATAACTCTGTTGACACAAATTCAATTGGAATTGTCAAGGGTGAAAAATCATTTGCTGAACAGGTCGATGATGTACTTGCAGGAAACGCGAACCGATACAATGACTTGAAAGTATGTGATACACCTCAAATATTGCTTGACGTTGGCTGTGAGCAACTTCCAATGTTTTATACGAAACGGCATTTGCATGACGCTCTCAAGCCGAAAGGAAATACAGGTGAAAGCATACATTACCACGGATTGAACGCAGAACAAATCAAAAAAATGCCCATGTTACTTGAAAATCCCGTGATTATATATGATTCCCTTTCGAGAAATGATAGCATAATAATCGTAACATCTGAACTTGACAACGAAAAAATGCCTATCATTGCTGCTATAAAGCCAAATGGCAAAGCTAAATATGATTTAGAATTGGTCGAATCCAACTTTGTAATGAGTTTTCATGGCAGAAACAATTTTGAAAATCAAATTAATCGTGCCGTAGAACAAAACAAAGTTCTTTATTACAACAAAGAAAAAAGCCAAGAACTGTTCAGTGTGCTTGGGCTACAATTGTCCAAGGGCTTAAACATTCTTGACTCTGATATTATTATACACCAAAGTCGCAATATTGTCAAGGGTACGCAGCAGGAAAATATTGAATACAAGAATAATTCTGTTACTCAACAGGACAAAAAAATAGAACCATCAAGAATTATAGGTTTGGCTGAAAACCAGCTACGCCCTGCTGTTCCTAATAGCTCTACAAGCAGTATAACAGACTCCTCTGGAGTTGTCAAGAGTGAAAAAACATTTGCTGAACAGATAAATGATGTTTTAAATGGCGTATTCCCAAAATACTCAAATCTAAAGGTTTGTGATACACCACAAATTCTTGTGAATATCGGCTGTGATCGGCTTCCTATGTTGTATACGCAAAGGCATTTAAAAGACGCTCTACATGAAAAATCCCCGAACAATGCACATTGGCATGGCTTAACACTGGAACAGATATGTAATATCCCACATCTTTTAGAAAGCCCTGCCATAATAATGGACTCACTTTCTCCAAACAAAAGTGCTGATAAAAGTATAGTAATTTGTTTAAATAACGTTGATAATGATAATGCACCGATAATCGTAAGTGTTAAACCAAATGGGCAAGGCATTTATGAAATGGAAAATGTATCATCAAACTTTATCACAAGTATTTATGGAAAAGAAAATGGGTTTGCAAACTATGTTGAACGTGCTGCAAAATCAAATAATATTCTGTTTTGGGACAAAGAAAAAAGCCAAGCACTGTTCTCGTGTCAAAGGCTCCAATTGCCTGAGGCGATAAACCATCTTGACTCTAATATTATTATACACCAAAGTCGCAATATTGTCAAGGGTATGCAGCAGGAAAATAGTGCCGATATAAGTTCAAATGATGTTAAATCATTCACTACTTTATCCGAGCCTACGATAACCTGTGAATGGAGCGAAAGCAACTACTTTGAGGACGGCAAGACCTACAGTGTTGCAGAATTTGACACGCTCATGGAACAGGCTGACAGTGAAATGGTGGCAGGAGCAAAGGCTGCAATAGAGAAGTACGGTTCAGCAAAAGCATGGTATGAAGCAGACGCTGATGACGAATTCTCACAGTTTATGGGCTATGATAAGGTCAAGTTTACTATCAATATGCCTGACGGACAAACGATCACTGAACGCCAGGACGCAGGTGACGGATACGGCGGCGTTATTGATTTTCTGAAAAGATACTCAATTTACAGCTCGATCATACCTGAGCTTGAAGCTGCAAAAGCCGCACATATGGCAGACCTGGTCAATGAAGTACCTACACCTACAAATGAAACACAGCCTGAAATAGACAAGTTTTTGGGCAGGCTTAAGCTTGATTGTGATTACTATCTGAAAACAGGTGCAGAAAAGCACTTGTGGGCAGAAACAGTTGAAAAACAGATAGCTAAGATCAATGAGCTGTATGAGAAAATGCCTGAAAACGCCTACTTCACCAGAGAACAGATTGATGATTATGAAAAGAAAATGCTGGCAATCAAAAATGGCGAGGTCGAAAAACCTATACCATATGAAACGCCTACAATTGCTAATAATGTTCTGTCTGAAGAAAAAAAGACAACACCGCCTGTTTCTGAAAGCGTTCCTATATCTCCTACATCTGATGAACAGATTTCACTCTTTGAAACACCCCCTGCTTCTGAAACCGTCACTATACCTGATAAAGATGTCAAAACCGAAAAGGTAGAAAAGCCAAAGAAAAATGTCAAGGCAAGCACATACCACTTTGACCCTGACAATGTTGTTGTTGGCGGAGCTGCTGCTCGATGTGACGCAAATATAGCTGCGATTGAAACTTTACTGAAATTAGAGAGTGAAAAGCGGCTTGCGACACCTGAAGAACAAAAGAAAATGGCTAGATACTCAGGTTGGGGCGGAACTGCTCAGGCTTTTGTTGCAGATAATGAGAATGTTTCTGCTGACAGTTGGGGAGCAAGGCAGACTCGTTTAAGAGAACTTCTGACCGCAGATGAATATACCGCAGCACGATCATCTACACTTACAAGCTTCTATACACCGCCAGAAGTTATAGAACGACAAAATGGATATAAAAGTGTTTTCAAATAATTGCCCTGATAATCACATCAGGGCATTATGTTTGTCGGCAAGCTCCTTGTCGATGAGCTTGTAATAGATATGGATTTCTCTCGGACGGCTCTTATCGTCCTTGTTGAGATCATCTACGGTCACATATTCGATAAGGTCAAGGCACATCTGGCGTGTAAGCTCAGTCGCTCCTGCATAGCTTTTCAGACGGGCAATAAATTCGTCAACGTCCTTTTCGTCCTGCTGCTGCATTTCGGAGCGTTTCTTGTATTCAGCACACTCAGCCTGCAAAGACTTCTTTTCAGCCTGATACTTTTCAAGCAGGCTGATACATACTTCTTCGGGAATCTTACCGATGACCTTATCTTCATAGACGGTCTGGATCAGGTTGTCAAGCTCTGCAATACGACTTGTAGCTTTCTGCATACGCTTTTTATCGGAACTGTTCTGAGCATCAAGCACACCGTGCTTGCGTTTCAGAAATTCTTCCTTTGCCTTTTCCTCGTCAGTGGCTTTCTCGATCATATCCTGAATATCCATAAGGATATACTGCTCGATCAGCGGGCGGCGGATATAATGTGTCGTGCAACAGCCCTTGCCGAAGCGATTATGATAACCGCACATATAAGCCATATACTTGCGGTTGGCTGAACCGACCTGACGCATCTTGCTCCCACAGCTATCACAGTACAGAAGTCCTGAAAGCGGAGCTAACTCACCGATCTTGTCTCGCTTGCCACGGCTCACCGAAGCCTCGATCTCACGGACTTTTTCCCACAGCTCCATAGTAATGATAGGCTCATGATTGTTTTCACGCATAAGCCATTCAGATGAATCCTTGCGTATCCTCTTGTGATTCTTATAGCTCACAGTAGTTGTTTTCATCAGTGCAAGCGTACCGATATAGATCGGATTGCCGAGAATACGAAGTACTATCGAAGAACTCCAGAGATGTACTGAAGCGTGGGGATTTACCTTGTTTTCACGCTGATACAGATAGTCCATAGGTGTTGGTATCTGTTCTGCATTAAGTGCATCAGCAATCTGTTTAGGCTTTTTGCCTTCTGCCCTCATCTCAAAGATACGGCGGACAACAGGTGCAGCCTGCGGATCAATAACAGGAGTGTTCTTCTCATCATCGCCTTTGAAATATCCGTAGGCACAGTATGTTGTGCGATACTTTCCGACTTTTGCATTTGAGTTGATAACAGCTCTCAGCTTCTTGGAAGTATTGGCGGCGTGCCATTCGTTAAAGACATTCATGATCGGCATCATATCCATTCCCGTGCTTTCCGAATTAGCTGTATCAACATTATCGGTCAGTGCGATAAAACGGATATTGTACATCGGGAATATGTAGTCCGTGTATTGACCTACCTGGATATAATTACGCCCGAAACGGCTCAGATCCTTACAGAGTATCAGATTGATCCTGCCGTTCTTGGCATCGTCAAGCATTCTCTGCACACCCGGACGGTCAAACGTAGTACCCGAAATCCCGTCATCGACGTACTCATCATAGAGCGTCCAGCCCTGTTCGCTGATGTAGTTGCTGAGAATCTTACGCTGATTCTCAATCGAGAGTGACTCTCCGGCTCTCTCGTCCTCATTTGAAAGGCGGAGATACATTCCCACCTTGTATTCAGTCTGCTTTGGTATCATTACTATTCCTTTCTTCCAAAGCAGCTTTAATCAACATTACAGTAAATAGTATAGCGCGCAATGCCGAAAAAAGCAAGTACTTATGGAAAATTTTTTCAGGTTGTCTGAGGTGTACGATTCATCGCCATAACTTCGGAAAACGCTCTTTCAAAAGCGTTGCGATACAGCACTTCACTGAGGTCTTTATCACCGCAGAAGTGCCGGACGATAACACATCTCTCTTTACCGACCTGGTACTCACGTCTTTCGGTTTTGCAGTTTTTATACTGCTCGTTCATTGCCTGCATTGTCTTGCCGTTTACTGCCTTCTCTCTGTCTGCGGCAGTGTTGTTATTATTCATAGCTTGTTACTCCTTTAGCTTGTCTTTCTCTACGCTTATAGAGCGAGGGGATCGCTTTTTCTATCTGCCCCTCTGTTGTGTTTGTTGTCTTATGATGACAGCCGTCCCTCTCACAGCCATCATTTATGTTAAGGTTCGGGTTTGGTAATCAGCATCATCGCATCTTTCAGCTCATGCTGGATCGTGTAAGTATCGCAGTACCAGTTATCGACATAACGCTTGCAGACGGCAAGCTGAATGTCAAGAGGTCTGCGGCGGAGCGTACCCTCTGTCATACGCAGTATTTTAGCGACAGCAGGCAGGAAATAAAGGCAGTCATCGCCCTTATGCTCCGCTATCTCCCTGCGCTGTTCAGCATAATCGTCCGAGGTGAATTTTGCGATAATTTCATCAACGGACTCTTTGTAATTGCGGTCATAATCGAAGAAGATAGTTTCATTATCATAGCGCCCCTTGAAAGGCACTCCGCTTGCAGCGAGGGCAACAGTTATCTGCTGTCCCTTATCCGTGGACAGGATAACATATTCTTTATTGATACAATCATAATCGTTACCGATATGATAGATATAATCACTCATTCAATGCCCCCTCGCTCATGTTATTACGGGGAAAACTGCTGTGCTTGACGGCAGTATCGTCTTGCTTTTCCTCATCGTCCGTGACCGAGGAATTACTGTCCGCATCATCATCAGACTGCTCACCCTCACGGAGCTTTTCAAGCTGTTCATGTTCACGCTCAATAGCAGAGAACAGGTCTTTGCCACTCAGCTTAAACTTGCTTGCAAGAGCCGTCAGGTAGAGCTTGTTGTACTCCTCCATTTCCTTGTCGAGCTGTGCCTGTTCCTCTGCGATCGTTGCCTGTCGCTTGGCAATCTTCTTTTCGAGCTTCGCCAGCTTGTCAGCGATAGAAGTCGTAGCCATATCATCACCACCATTCTGAATTTTAGTCGTGCCGAACTACTCAGCCCCATACTAAAATTATAGCGCACTTTCGGGGTGAAAGTCTATTCGCAGTGCGCATGAAGTTGAGTGCGCCATAAAACTTTTCTTATCGTGAAATTGTTATGGGGAAAATAAAAAAGCTGCGGAGCGTAATGCTTCGCAGCTTGTAGTAGATTTATGATAGTTCCAAACTAATCCATTCAATTCGTTTTGAACACTTTTGGCAACATACATTTATGGTTATCCAATCGAAAGAGTTTATGTAGTCATCCGGAGAAAATCTATCAGGATATTCATTCACACATTCCTCAATGAATTGCTCTTTATCCTCTATTTCAATATCCATAGTAATTGAAAAAACAGTTGAACCGCACTTGTGACAGATTAAATCTGTAAGGCTATCGTCAGGTGCTGTTTTAAAATCACCACATACCAATCCATTATATCCTTGTGTTGCTTCATCAAATAACAGGTGTTTCTTATGGCAGTTATTACATATCGCCACAACCTTCAGACCGTCTTGCTCACTATAAATCAATTTGTCATTATACTGGCGATTCTCATTGTGTAAGATTGAAAAAAATACACATCCGCAATCGCAAACGATACTTCCACTTAAATTGGAAGAGTCTGTATCTCTTTCATTAACCCTAAAAATTGATTTTAAATGTGTTGGTATCGGATAATTCATATTATGCCTCCTGTTACAAAGTTCAAAATAAGTGCTTGTTCTCCCTCCCACATTATATCACACCGCCCCCGAAAATGCAATCCCATTTCCGAGAAATACCCCTCCAAAATCACCGTCATCATCAACAGAAATCTCGTGTTTAAACTATGCAAGAGGGAGAATTGCCATGAACAAATTGTAAACTTTTCAGAAAATCATGCCCGGAGCCTCAAATTTCACGGTAGATAAGTGAGGGGTGTTTTTCATGGGCGGTCAGGCAGGGCAGAAATTTGAATGTAACGATAAGCATATCGACATTCAAAATCGGCTCAGGGAGAGCCGGGGAAATAGTTTCACCAGACTGCCGCCAACCCAGCATCATAACTGCGCCGAAGCCCAGTAAAATACTCTCAGAGCCGTGCGGAACAGAGAGAAAGTCGCATAGCTCCAAACACGCAGGAGCGTGAAAAACAGCCGTGAAACGGCGAAATACAAGTGAGGGCGTGGAACGCCCGATCAATTTTCACAAGCACGGTATAAAGTATTACGATTATGGAAAATCGTAAACTTTATACGGCTTGTCAGGGGAAAATTCCCCTAAGACCCCTGAGAGCGATTGCAGGAGCAATCGAAGAACGGCGGCAGAACCGCCGAGAAAGCGAGGACAACACAATGTCAATATTCAAAAAGCCCGAAAAGGGTTTCCTTGCAAAGCTGTTTAAGCATAAGCAGGTCGAGGAACTTGCGGAAGAACTTGCCCACACTTATGCGGACGAAATGCGGGCGGATATGCTGTCCGAAAATCCCGAAACGGATACCGCCGAGGACACCGCTGCTGAGCCTGTTCCAATGTTGGAAGTCTCAGAATCGGGAGAGGTTGACTTCACAGAACCGCCCGAAACCACCGAGGGCGAATCTCCACCGCAGGACACCGAGCCGAGTGAAGTACGCAAGCACCTCATTACATTTCGAGTGAACGATATGGAGCTTGAAGCGATCAACCGCCGATATGCTGAAACATCGTTCAGAAGCAGAGGCGATTTTTGCCGTTATTCTGCATTGACCGTGATGAATGTTGAGGAAGATACCGAGGACATAAAGCAGATAGCACGGTACATATCGTCTATCTCCAATTCGTTCAATCAGGTAGCCCACCGTGTCAATAAAGGCGGCAAGCTCTATGACGAAGATATTGCCGATATGAAAGCGAGGTTAGAGGAAGTTTGGCGGTTACTCGTATCCATACGATCCACACGGGAACATACGGTGCAATTGCTTATATCTGCAACCCAGACAAAACCGCAGACGGCAAATATGTTGTTAGCAACTTGTGCGTATCTTCTCCATCTGGAGCATCAGAACAGTTTAGGAACATCAGGCAGTCAGTCGGCACAGGGCGAAGCCGAAGCGAGTGCCAGCATATAATACAATCGTTCGCACCCAGCGAGGTCACTCCCGAACGTGCTTTGCTTATCGGGCAGGAACTTTGCAAGGCTCTTTTCAATGACGAGTATCAGTATGTTTTAGCCGTCCATTGCGACCATGAACATATCCACAACCACATAATCGTGAACAATGTGAACTTCTATACAGGACACACTTTTGAAACCGAGCATAATCAGGGAAAGATACCCGACCGAGCGTGGAGCAAACTCCGCACGATTTCGGACGAACTATGCAGAAAACACGGACTTTCTATCATCGAAAACCCGCATCTTTCAAAGGGCAAGAGCCATTGGGAGTGGGAGCTTGATAAGCAGAGTCTTTCGTGGAAGGAACAGCTTAAAAGAGCCATTGACGAAGTTATCAAAGTCAGCGAGGATTTTGAAGATTTCCTTGCGAAATGTGCCGATTTCGGAATACTTGTTGACTACAATCCCGACCACAAAATAGACCTGAAATTCATGCTTTCGGAGCAGAAAGAGCGTAATCCGAGGGCGAAGTTCACAAGAGCCAAAACGCTGGGCTACTTCTACGAGAGCCAGCAGATCAGAAAGCGTATCGAGAGTTATAAGTACCAAATGTCGCACAACCCGAAAGCAAAGATCATTCGCACCACGGCAGAGAAATTTCAGGAATCTAAGGGCTTACAAAATTGGGCAGACCGTGAGAATATGAAGGTGGTAAGCAAGGCACTCAACGAGATGAACACAAGCAACTCCACCCTCGAAGAATTGGAGAGTGCAGCTCATAAGGCTCTTGCGAAGTTCACCGTTATGTCAACTCCGCAAATGACCATGAGCCGTCGTATTCATGAATTGGAGGAGCAAATTCCGACTATCGAGAAGTATCATGAATTTGTGGAGTATCACAAGAAATATACCTCTCTGGAGGGCAAGGCAAAAACCAAGTACAAGAGCGATTTTTGCCACGAGCTTGACGAGTATAATAAGGCTTACAAGAAGCTGATCGAGCTGTTTCCAGACGGTCATATACCGAAACTCAGCAAGCTGAAAACGGAGCTTGAAAATACCCGAAAAGAATATGCCGAGCTAAGTGCGGAGCGTACCGCATATAAGAAAGAAGCGGACAGGCTTTCAAGGCTTGTACAGCAGAAGCGTGACAGTCAGAGGACTGTAAAACGCTATTTACAGAACGAACAGGCTGCCAAGAGAAAGAAAGGACAGCTTGAATAAAGAAAGGAAGTATTTATGAGTAAAATCGGATATATCAGAGTATCCACAGAACATCAGGAGACAGCAAGACAGCAGGAGATCATGGACAGCTATCAGGTTGACCGCATCTTCTCCGAGAAGATTTCGGGAGCGAACAAAGACCGCCCACAGCTCAGGGCTATGCTTGACTATGTGCGTGAGGGCGACACCCTTTACATCGAGAGTATCAGCCGTTTAGGACGCTCCACAAAGGACTTGCTGAACATCATCGACGCCCTCACCGAAAAGGGCGTTACCCTCATCAGCCACAAGGAGAATATCGACACGGACACTCCTACGGGCAAATTCATGTTGACCGTGTTCGCTGCACTCTCTCAGTTGGAACGTGAGCAGCTCAAACAGCGACAGCGTGAGGGCATCGAGATTGCTAAAACTCAGGGTAAGTACACAGGCAGAAAGCCGATTGAGATTGACTGGACGAGGTTCGGGCAGCTCTATGGGGAATGGAAGTCAAAGAGCATCACAGGCAGGGACTTTATGCGGAGAATGGGCTTGTCAGCTAATACATTTTACCGCCGTGTCAGGGAGTATGAAGCGGAAAACGGGATAACCGAGCCTGTTTCTGCATGAGCATATTGCACCGAGGATTTTTATAATATTGCTGCGCCCTGCACAATTATTATTACAATTACTCCGCAGGGCTGGACTCCTGTCTTGTCATGGGATATAATGTATCTACAATAAAACACAGGAGGGATACAGCTATGTTAAAGATACCCGAATTGGCTATGCCGAGATCACGCAAGGTCACTACTGTCTACAATGGTAAGCGTGAGGTCTGGACGGACTACGAACAGGCAAAGGCATATTTCCTTGAAACGATGATGACCGCCGAGGGCGAGGAGCGTGACCGAGCAGAGTGCGTTTACATTCAGCTACTTCACGGGCTTGACGAATGCAGTGACGAGGACGAATAATCAGCAGGGCGAGTTGTTTCGGCAGCTCGCTCTTGCTATGCCCTCTGGCGAACAGAAATGCCCCTCACAGCCGTCCGAGCCTGCGGAGCGGAAAAGAATACCGTCTGAAAAGAACAGCCCTGAGAAATGCTTGTACTGCAAATCTCGGGGCTTGTCTGTTATTCAGTTCCATTAGGGTATCCACTGATTTCAGTGCGCGCCATAATCATAATATCAACTTATGCGGAACGTAAAATGAGTGTGCCAGTAGACTAAGACCTATTAGCAATTAAAAAATATTCCATTATCACTAAAATAATAACCAATAGCCGAAAAAAGAAGCTCCAATCCCTTGAAATAATGGTGTAATTGTGTTATAATAGATAATGTATAATCCTTTTTCAAACTGCTATTTGTGAAAATGAAACTGGGGGATTTTTATGAAAGTATTATATTCTAATATGCTTCCGTTAGGAATACAGGATAATCAGGAAACCATAGATGAAAGCATCAAACAGCAGATAGCCAAATCGGACAGAGTTGATATTGCAGTCGGATATGTCTCTCTTGCATCGCTTGAAGAGCTGGATAGGTTAATTTGTGAAAACAAGATCAAGCAGATTGTTCTTGTCATTGGAATGTACTATATTGAGGGTATGCCTGAAAAGACATATCATACTGCCGTTAGGCTTAATAAGAAGTGGCAGGATATGGACATTGGTGAAATACGCATTGTGCGCTCGCTGAAATATCACGGCAAGGTGTACTGCTTCTATAAGAATAATGCACCTATTTCCGCTGTTATCGGCTCTGCAAATTTAGGCGTTCTCAAACTTGAAGCTAATAACCGCCGTCAGTATGAGCTGTGCTCTCTCACTGAGAACATCTCTGAAACACAGGAGCTTGCAGATATTGTGGAACGTATAAAAGCTCCTATCTGCTCTATCAATATTGCCGATGTTGATGATATGCCGCTTATCAGAGAACAGAATGTATCTCTTACTGGCATTGATACCGTTGAGGAGCTTCCGAAGAATGATATAGAGCTTTATAGGAAACATAAAACCGATCTGACATTTACGCTTCCTTTGAAAGTCCCTGCATTTTCCGAGAGATTTATGGACGATAAAAAGCACTATACTCAATCCAATATCAATGTCTGCTATTCTCTTGACACAAGAAATCCGAAAAGGCCTAAATCAAGAAACTGGTATGAATTTCAGATAACTGTTCCGAGCAGTGTTTACACCCTGCCTGGATACCCAAAGAGAAACGAGCCATTCTTTATCGTTACCGATGACGGCTTTATGTTCAAGGCGCATACTACCAGTGATAACAACAAACAGCTTAACGCAGTAGGAAGTGAGCATATCTTAGGATATTGGCTCAAAGGCAGAATTGCTGCCGCAGGATTGGTAACACCCGTACACGATACACAAAAGGATACGGACAGAATAGGCATGATAACGAAAGAAATGCTTGAAGCTTATGGGTGTGACAGCCTTACATTTACAAAGACAAATAAGAAAGCAGCAGACGAGGACGGAAATGAGCTTGACGTATGGATTGTCGAGTTCATTTCTTCCAAAGACGAGGAATAATATATGCAGTATCTTAAAACCTATCTGAACAAAATCATAGCGAGAGGTAATGAGAAGCTCGCAGAATCCATCTCCAAAACCGCAGAAGATATTGGAAAGAGCTATATCAGCACCTTTTCGTTTACAAGTCATGAGATCGGACTTCTGTTCGGAAATGTTCAATCAGGCAAGACAGGACAGATGTTTGGTATCTTATGCAAAGCCGCTGATTTAGGTTTTCCTGCGTTTCTAATACTTACAACAGATAACGTTGTTTTACAGGCGCAGACATTGGAGCGTGTAAAATCCGATTTGGAGGGCTTTTGTATCTGCGGAGAAGATGATACAGGATTATTCGTTGAAAACAGCCTGATACAGCCTGCAATCATTATTCTGAAAAAGAACTCCAGAGTATTGAGAAAATGGGCTAACATCTTCAATACTACGGGATTTATGAAAGGCAATCCGCTTTTTATTATTGATGATGAGGCTGATGCCGCATCTCTAAATACCTTTATTAACCGCAAAGGCAATCAGTTTTCTTCTATCAACAAGTATCTCAATTCTATTAAGAATGGAGCAACAAGTAGCCTGTATCTTCAAGTTACAGGTACACCGCAGGCTATCCTGCTTCAAACAATGGCATCAGGCTGGCACCCATACTTCACCTATTATTTTCAGCCTGGAAGTGCCTATTTGGGCGGTGATTTCTTCTTCCCGTCCTCGCAGAAGCCTGATTGCATAACATTTCTTGAAACTGTCAAGGAAGATACTAAAGAAGCGGTTTTACGTCATATTACAGTATCTGCACAGGTGCTTGCATCTGGCGGAAAGGTCTGCAATGGTCTTATTCACCCAAGTGTAAGGCAGTCAGCACACAACACCTATGCTAAAGATGTAAAGAAAGTGCTTGAATGGTGCAAAGCCAACAATGCTGAGTTTAAGGCGGAAATTATAAAGCATAGTGCATCGCTCAATCCTCAGAAATCCGCTAAGTTATCTTATGATGTTATATTCAGCAAAGCCGAAAGCCTTGTTATGAACGATGAAATCAATGTTTACATAATGAACGGCACTAACGAGGTTGACAGCTCTGCTTATGCTCAGGGGAGCAATATCGTTATCGGAGGAAACACACTCGGCAGAGGTGTTACATTCCCTGGATTGCAGACTATCTACTATACAAGAACAAGCAAGAAACCGCAGGCAGATACAATGTGGCAGCACAGCAGAATGTTTGGATATGACCGTGATCCGGGCATGATGATGATTTATATTGACGAGCATCTTTATAAACTGTTCTCTGATATAAACTCTACGAACAATTCTATCATTGCTCAGATCGAGCGCGGCATAGATGATGTTAAGATTTACTATCCCGAAGGTCTTAATCCTACCCGAAAGAATGTGCTTGACAATAAACACGTTGAGATTATATCTGGCGGAACAAACTACTATCCGTTCTATCCTGATAATGATACCATTGAAAGCATTTCCGAGCTTCTGAAAGCCTTTGACAACACAGAGCCTTATTATCAGGTGAGTCTGCGATTTATTAAGGAAGTGCTGTCGCACATCATTCCAAGCCCCGATTTTAAGCTCTCTGCATTTATGTCTGTACTGGATACTATGCTCGCAGATACTCCTGCGGGGCAAGGTATTCTGATCGTAAGGCGTGAAAGAGATGTCGCTCAGGGTACTGGCGCTTTGATTTCTCCGAACGATTGGAAGTTAGGCGGACAGTTTACTGATAAGCCTGTCTTGACCATGTATCAGGTTACGGGCAATAAAGGCTGGAAAGGCAAAAAGCTTTGGATACCGAATATCAAGCTCCCACATGGAACGATGTATTATGATGTGTTAGAAGAAGATACACAGGGAGAATAATATGATAACAGGAGATATAACAAAACCGATCTTGTTCGATCCTATCGCTTGCGGAGCGGACAAACTTCTGATATTGAGCAGTTATGCTACCCCAAATATGTCATCATGGTATATGAAACAGCTTCAGGAAAGAAAAACTGCACCTATTGATATATCGGTGATTGTCGGAATGACCGCTTATGATGGTATTAGTATTCCAGCACACAATGGATTTCTTTCACTGCATAATACTTATACATCTAAGAGCGTCAGGTCTTTTAGCTGTAATTATATATCAGATAATCCACCTGAGCATTCAAATCTGTATATTTGGCTTAAAGGCGAACACCCTGAACTTGCCTTTGTGGGATCAGCAGACTTTACTCAGAATGCCTTTATTTCGTCAAGGCGTGAGATTATGCAGGAATGTTCGCCAAGTGAAGCGTATGATTATTACCAAGAAGCCGAAAGCAGATCATGTTACTGCAATCATTCTGAAATTGATGATATGATTATCATTCGCAATAACCACCCTATTCTTGACAATGAAGCTGAATTGATAGGCAGTATATCCTGTGGGACGGTTAAAAGCGTTTCACTTTCTTTGCTTACCAATAAAGGCATAGTTGCAGGAACATCAGGTTTGAATTGGGGACAGCGTGATAAACGAAATCGTAATGAAGCGTATATCCGCATACCAATACAGATTGCACGGCAGGACTTCTTTCCGACAGACCGCCACTTCACAGTGTTGACAGATGACGGGCATCAGCTTATTCTTAGAGCTGAACAACAAAACAATAAAGCATTGACAACACCAATGAACAATTCGCTCTTAGGTGAGTATTTCAGAAACAGGCTCAATTTGCCGAACGGACACCCTGTTACGAAACAGGATTTAGAGCGTTACGGACGTACCGACGTTGTATTCGCCAAAATAGACGAGGAGCTTTACTATATGGACTTTTCTCCCAAAAAGGCTTTAGGTGATAGCTGATGCCGGATAACCATTCAAAAGAAGTCCGCAGTATGAATATGTCACATATCAGAAGCACCAATTCTAAGCCGGAGGAGATTGTACGAAAGTACCTGTTCTCTAAAGGCTTACGATATAGGAAAAATGTTCGCACTCTCCCTGGCAAGCCTGATATTGTGCTAAGAAAATATAAGACGATTATATTTGTAAACGGTTGTTTTTGGCATAAGCATGATTGTGGACGGTTCGTTATGCCGTCAAGCAATATTGAATACTGGACTAAGAAAATTAACCGCAATGTTGAACGTGACAAGAGCAATACAGAACAGCTTGAAGCACAAGGCTGGCGAGTGCTTACGATTTGGGAATGCCAGCTGAAAAAGAAATCAGCTGACGATAATCTAAGAGCATTATACGAAAAAATAATAAACTAATGATTTAGGAGGAATATATTATGCCTAAGACTGGTGATTCATTTATTGTTTCTCTCACACCTTCACAAGTAGCATGGGGAACATACAGAAATCCTACTAACAGAGCACCTATTCAAGGAGAAGGATATATTGCAATCCCCAGAAATTATGCTGTTGCATATAAAATATACAATTCAAAAAACTCGTTTACTGGACTTGGATATAATGAGTTTATAGCAACGTCCAGCGATGGGTTTATCAATGAAGAATTATTATTAGCTCAGGGAAACACTGAAGCTGGTGATCCGTATGCAAAGAATTTTGCCATTAAAGGCGATCTCAAAAGATTAGGCGCTTGGTTCGCTTATGCCGGAGCATCTGCTGGCAGTAAAGTGAAGGTTACTTTTACAAGTCCAACCGAGGTTTATCTTGAAATAATATAAGAAAATGGCTGTGTTCTTGCTTTTTAGAACACAGCCATTAGTTTATTCTTCAATATTAGGTTCAATATAATCGTAAGGTACACCTGCAAAGCTCCGTAGTATTGCTTCAAAAATGATTTTTGCACCTCTGCATGGAACAGCCATACCAATCTGTTTTCTAACGCCCTCTTTACTTCCTATAAATTCATATTCATCAGGAAATGTCTGAAGCCTTGCACGTTCTCTGTTTGTCAACGCTCTTGGTTCATCCCAATGGTAGATATGTGTACCACCGCCTCCGCTGCCTGTTACAGTATATGACGGCTTATCGGGATCAAGTCTTTTGTATATCTGGCTGATTTTTGCACCTGTTATATTTAATCTTAAATGTTCAGGCAAATTAGCAGTAAAAGCATTTTGTCCTGGTAGTATATGCGTAAGGCGTTCAACCACTTGCGGAGACTGCTTAGTTCTTTCGTTATTGAAAGCATCTTCGGGGATAGGGGGAACTTCGATAGCTGTCCTGCAAGAATTATCCACATTAGTATACGGAGCAGAGGACGGAACACGATAGACAACATCTATATCGTTTCGTATTCCTACGATGATTATACGATGACGGGCTTGCGGGATACCATATTCCTCAAATTTGTATAAATGCGGAACAACTGTGTAGCCTGCCCCTTTAAGCTCTGCTATTATCTTAGTAAACGCCTTTCCGTCATTAGCGTTTTTCAGACCGCCAACATTTTCAGCCAAAAACCAAATAGGCTTGAATTGTTTGAGTGCCTTTACTCCATACGAATAAAGCGGCCCATAGACACCATTCATACCCTTCTGCTCACCAACTACACTATAATCATTGCAGGGAAAACCGAAAGCGAGAGCATCAATAGGGGCAAGCTGGGACATATCGAACTTGCGTATATCTTCGTGGTAAACTGTTTCAGGTGCATTAGGACAAATATTATGACGATATGTTTTGCAGGTATCAGCATCATAGTCATTTGCCCATTGATGAACAATGCGATACTCAGGATCACCAATGTCTGCATTAGTCGCACCCCAAGCAATACCGCCTGGACCGCAGAACAGTTCTCCTAACCTATAAACCATTGTTCTCACCTGATCCTTCCAATCGTGTTTTTTTCCTTGAAATGAGGAAATCTATAAAAAGCTGAAGATCACGCAAATCGTCCTTTTCCAACTTATCCACTCTTTTGAGCATATAGGCTGGATTTAAGTCGTTTTGCGTAATATAACCTGTTTCAATCATAAATTCAATAGGGCTAATATCGAGGGCTTTGGCTATTTCGCAGAGATTTTTCCAACTTGGATTCTTTCTATCGCCATTTTCAATTTTCATTAACTCACTGTCGCTGATATTGCTCAACTCAGCAAGTTTTTTTCGGGAATACCCACATAATTCCCTGTTTGTTTTTATAACATCTCCGACTCCAGCCATACATTTCACCTCAACTTATTTATTATACCACTCACGCTGCTTTTTGTCAACCCCTATTTTAAAAAAAGCTGCCTATTGGAAATTTTCTTGATATAGCGTAATAATAAGGCGACTCCAAAGAACCGCCTTATTTCTTTTCTTTTGACCGAACAGACTTTGTGGTATGTGGTATGCTGTATCCAGCACAAAAGCGGCGGAGCATACCGCACGATACAATACGCTGAGAAACAGGGCACGAAGATAGTGAACCTTTTAGACGAAAACTGAATAGGCATCTGAAAAGAAAAATCAGGACTATGCCTTCCGCACACGGTCACGGAGGACATAGCCCTTTCCTTATGCAGTGATTGTATCAGTCCTGAATCTCCTGCATCATAGTTGCACCGTCCTTGAAGCCGACCTTGTAGGTAGCTCGCATTTCAGCGGCGGCGGTTTCACTCACACAGTCAAGTATCTTGTGAAACACGTCAATCTGCTCCTCACTCAGCGAATCTTCAAACGGTATGCAGAGCTTGTTGAAATCGTCCGAAAACTCAGTGGAGTGAATATCGCCCTGGCGGTAGTTGTAAAGTGCATCGATCATAGATATAAGTCCTTTCATTTATTGCTATATCAGCGGTTTTCTGTAAGTTGATAAAGCTGATTTGGACTTTATATCCATTTGTTTGTTCTATCGTCATAGACAGCGTATATCTTGCTTTGGGAAGATTTCAATTTGAGGGTGGAAACATCCTAGAGCCTAGCATGGGCGTTGGAAACTTTTTTGCAAAAATGCCTGATGAAATGAGGGCAGATTCAAAACTTTACGGAGTTGAGCTTGACAGCATTTCAGGACGAATAGCCAAGCAGCTCTATCCAGAGGATAATATCCAGATAAAAGGGTTTGAAAAAACAACATTCAAGAATAACAGCTTTGACGTGGTCATAGGTAATATACCTTTTGGAGATTATGGCATTGCAGACAAAGCCTATGATAAATACCACTTCAAAATTCATGACTATTTCGCCGCAAAAGCAGTAGATAAGGTAAAGCCTGGAGGAATTGTTGCCATTGTGACTTCAAAATTCACAATGGACAAGAAAAATGATAAAGCAAGAAAGTATCTTGCCGAACGCTGTGACCTTTTAGGCGCAGTAAGACTTCCCTCTGGAACGTTTAAAGACGCAGACAGTGTTACAACAGATATTATCTTTCTGAAAAAAAGAACAACAATGACATCTGTTATACCAGACTGGGTACACGTTTCAGAAACACACAACGGCATTCCTTGCAATCAATATTTTGTGGATAACCCTGATATGGTACTTGGTACTATGGCGTGGGACGAGCGTATGCGAGGAAAATATGGTGCAGACAGCAAGGTAACGACCTGCTATGCAAACAGTGACACTCCCCTTGCACAGCAGCTCATAAATGCCATTTCAAAAATAGACGGCGTTATTGATACTGTGGAAACTGAGCTTGACAATGGGACAGCTGAGATACTCCCTGCTGATCCAACTGTCAGGAACTTCACTCATACCATTGTTGACGGAGATCTTTATTTCCGTGAAAATGAAGTAATGGTCAAGGTCACAGAAACAGGCAAATCGCTTGAACGCATGAAAGGGCTTCATACTCTAAGGCAATCAACTATGGAGCTTATCAATGCCCAGGCTGACGGCTGCACTGATGAACAGCTTGCAGAGCTTCAGAAGAAGCTCAACAGCACATATGACAATTTCAGAACAAAGTTCGGAAACATTACGGACAGCGCCAATTCACGCTGCTTTTCTAATGATGATGACTACAATACTTTAGCAGCACTTGAAGTTGTCAACGTGGAAAATAAGACAGTTGAAAAGGCTGCAATATTCACAAAGAGAACGATACTTCCAGATATTCCAGTTTCAAAAGTTGATACAGCACTAGAAGCACTTCAAGTGTCAATGGACAGATTGGGCAAGGTCGATATTATCTATATGTCACAGCTCACAGACACTACGCCTGAAAAGGTTATTGCTGACCTTGGTGATGAAATATTCAGAGATCCTGCCAAAGTTAAAGACAATGACCCATATTCAGGCTATACGGAGTCATCTGAATATCTGTCAGGCAATATTCGTGATAAGCTGAGAATAGCCAGAGATCATGCGGAACATATCGACAGCAGCTACAACAAAAACGTATAAGCACTGATGAAAGTTGTGCCAAAAGACCTTGAAGCCAGCGAGATATCCGTAAGGATCGGCGCTAACTGGATCGATGTTGCAGATTATAATAAGTTTCTAAATGAGTATGCACACGCAAACACCTATTACTACCCTGTCACAAGAACAAAGCTTGGAGAATACAAAATAGAGGGTAAAACATCTGATCGCTCAGTTGCTGCCACTGAAACATTCGGAACATCAAGAATGAACAGCTATCAGATATTTGAAAATCTTCTTAATCAGCGTGATATTTTAGTTCGTGACAGACGAGAGGAGGGCGATAAGGTATGGTACGAGATAAACACTAAAGAAACACAGATTGCAAAAGAGAAAGCTCGACTAATGAAAGAAGCGTTCAGAAATTGGCTGTGGGAAGATATGGGCAGGCGTGAAAAATACGTTGCAAAGTACAACTATCTGTTCAATTCCATAAGGGGCAGAGAGTATGACGGCTCACATCAAACCTTTCCAGGCATGAACACATCAATAACGCTGCGGAAACATCAATCAAATGCTATAATGCGTGCAAAGCTTGGTGGAAACACGCTATTTGCACATGAAGTTGGTGCAGGAAAAAGCTTTGAAATGGTTGCAACTGTAATGGAGAAGAAACGTCTTGGTCTTATAAACAAAGCCTGTGTAGTTGTACCAAAGCACCTTACGCTGCAAATGGCGAGTGAGTGGCTGCGGCTATATCCAAATGCAAAACTGCTTGTGGCAAAACCTGAAGACTTTACCAAAGCCAATAGAAAGCGTTTTATTGCAAGATGTGTTACTGGTGACTATGACGCCGTGATAATGTCATTTACTCAGTTTGAAAGAATACCTATGTCAGACGAGTACAAAGAGCAGTTCATGCAAAAAGAACTTCACGATATCATGAGTGCGATATCCGAAGCAGGGAGAAAGGATAAATCATCAGTAAAAGCCCTTGAACGTCAGAAGAAAAACATAGAGGAAAGGCTTGAAAAGCTGCTTTCTTCTCCAAAAGACTCGTCATTGTGTTTTGAAAAGCTTGGCTTTGACTATCTAGTGTGCGATGAAGCACATAACTATAAGAACTGCTTTGTTTCTACAAAAATGTCAAATGTGGCAGGCGTACAAACAACAGCAGCACAAAAGTCAGAAGATATGCTGATGAAAACGCAATATCTCAACAATAAGTACGGCTGCAACAATATACTTTTTGCCACAGGTACACCTATAAGCAATTCCATGGTGGAATTTTACGTTATGCAGCGTTATCTCAGACCAGATCTTCTCGAAAAAGCAGGATTGCAGAACTTTGACGATTGGGCAAGCACATTTGGTGAAGTTGTATCACAATTAGAGATAAAGCCTGCAGGAAACGGCTTTCAAATGAAGAATCGTTTCAGCAAATTCGTAAACATACCTGAGCTTATGCAGATGTATAAGGAATTCGCTGATATTCAAACAGCGGATATGCTGAAACTTCCTGTGCCAAAGCTTGAAACAGGCAAGCCGATAGTAGTGACCTCAAAGCCAGACGAACGTCAAAAAGCATACATGAAAGAGCTTGCCACACGTTCTGAAACGATACACAGCGGCACAGTTGACCCACGGCAAGACAATATGCTGAAAATTACCCATGAAGCACGCTTGCTCGGTCTTGACACTAGATGTATTTTCAAAGACGCTCAGCCTGCACCAGACAGCAAAGTGATGAAGCTTATCGATAACCTCGAAAAGAACTACAAAAACACTATGACAGAAAAAGGCGTTCAGATAGTATTCTGTGATATCGCTATCAACGAGGACGAAACACACTTCTCTGTGTACAAAGCGATAAAACAGGCGCTCATCGAGCGTGGGATACCAGAGAAAGAGATCTGCTTTGCAGGAGACGCAAAGACAGACAAGGCTAGGGACGAAATGTTCAAAAGCCTGCGCAAAGGCGAAAAACGTTTTATCATCGCAAGCACTTCAAAGCTTGGAACTGGTGCAAATATTCAGGATAGGATCTGCGCAATTCATCACCTTGATATACCATGGAAGCCCTCTGACCTCACTCAGCAGGACGGACGTGGCATAAGACAAGGCAACAGATTTTCGCAAGTCGGAATATATCACTATCTTACAGAGGAAACCTTTGACGCATACATGATGGGCATTATAACAAACAAGGCGAAATTCATAAATCAGATCTTGACCTCAAAAAGCCCTGCAAGAGTTTCAGAAGATGTTGACGAAATGGTACTTACATACTCCGAAATGCAGGCTATAGCAAGCGGTAATCCTATGATAAAAGAGAACATACAGCTTGACAATGATGTTGCAATGCTGAAAACCCTTGAAGCAGAACACAAAAAATCAATTTACAAAATGCAGGAGTTGGCAGAGAAAATTTTGCCGAAACAGATAACACAATACTCTGAACTTCTCACAAAAGCTAGGAACGATATGTCTAAATATCAAAAAAATCAGGCGTTGAACAAGGAGTTTGAAATGACAATAGGCGGCGTCAGATACGATAAGAGAGAAAATGCAGGAGAACAAATTGCCGTGGCGATGGCAAAATGTACTGCCACAGGTGAGCCTATAGAGCTTGGAACGTATCGTGGCTTTAAAATCACAATAGAACGAAATCCGTTAGCAAATACATTTTTTGAGCTTGATAAACCTTGTATCGCTGTTCTCCACGGAGAACTCACCTATTCATGTGACATTGCCACAGATAATGGCGTGGGAAATGTCAGAAGAATTGAAAATCTTGCAGGAATACAGATAAATCAGAAGCAATGTTCTCTTGAAGAACAGCTTGAAAAAGCAAACAAAGATCTCTCAGAAGCTCAGCAAAATATGCTCAAACCATTTGAACATGGACAAGAATTAGCCGAAAAGACAAAACGTCTTGAATATGTCAATGCACAGCTCAGCGGAAATTCTCAGAGTATAAATAATGCTCCTGAAAGTGCTGTGGAATTTAGATTCCATAATAACAAATATCAGGCATTGATCGGCACAAAAAACAAATCAGAATGGTGTGATGTAGTATCAAAGGGTGGCAAGCTCATCGCTACGTCAGATACAAAGGTCTATAATCTGTCTGAAAAAGAAAGCGACCAGTTTCGCAGCTATGTTTTTAACGGTGACAAAATTGACACAGGCAAAAATAATTCCTTACTGGAAAAACTTAAGCCAAAGGCTCTTAAATTATAAAACATTGAGAGGAGGTGAGGGTATATGATAGACAGAAGATACGAATCAGGCAAAAGCTTTGTCATGTACTCTAAAGAGGAGCTTGAAGCCGCACGGCGAACAGATATGGTCACATTTCTCGAAAGCCACGAGGGTTTCAGCTTTAAATCGTCAGGCGGTTGGTATATAGGGATAGAGCATGACAGTCTTAAGATCAATCCAGACCGCTATACCTGGCACTGGTATTCAAGAGATCTTTACGGAAAAGGTGCTATCGACTGGCTCTGCAAGGTTGACGGATACGATTTTAAAGAAGCTGTTTCTCGTCTAATAGGCAACACCAGTATACGAGCTTCTCCTGAAATGAGAAAAGCAGTAATCAGCGAACAGCACTATCAGAAAAAAACTAAAAAGGCAGAATTTAAAGCTCCGCCGCCCATACAGGGCAAATGGCGAGAGCTTTACGCCTACCTCAACATCACAAGAAAGCTGCCTGCCGATATAATTTCATACTGCGTCAGCAACAAGCTTATTTATCTTGATGTAAAAAAGCGAGCTATATTCTGCGGCTACGATAAGACAGGAAAAATGCGATTTGCCGAGGCGAAGATCACAAATACCTTTAACAAATACTATCCGCAGAATATTGAAGGCAGTACTAAGGATTATAGTTTTTATGTTTCCGCAGTGCCCGGCTCTTATGGATATGACCCTGCAAAGATATATGTGTTTGAGGCTCCCATTGACCTGTTGTCACACGGCGCTTTAATGCAGCTTTCAATGAAAAAACAGTGTGCAGCAGTTGGAATGTCTGAAATGTATCGTTCTGATTGTTGGCTTGGAATAAACAGGGTTTCACTATCAGGCTGCTCTGATATAGCACTTAAACAAAGACTATCTGATGATCCTCGGATCAAACAGATAGTCTTTTGTCTTGATAATGATGAAAGAGGACGTCAAGCAACAGAAAAGCTAATGTCTGACTATTCTGCAAATTACATTGTAAAAGTGAGCATACCGCCTTACGGCAAGGATTGGAACGATACGCTGAAATTTATTGTAACGTCAAAAAACAAAAAAACAAATACGGAGGAATAATTATGAGAAAAATAATTGAAAAGATCAAAGAAAAAGGTGTAAAGCTTAGCGCACGCATTTTTGGCGCACTTACCGCTTGTCTTTCAACCATTGTTGCAGCATATGCCGACGCTGAGGAAGCTGGCACAGGCGGTGTATGGTCATCGGCAGCAGCATGGATAACAAAAAACAAAGAAGGTCTTTCCGTGGTTGCACAAGCCCTTCTTGGTCTGTGCATTGTCGGTGTTGTAATATGCCTGGGCTTTGCAGGAAAGAACGGCATTTCTTCTGTAAAGAACTGGCTCATTGCAATTGGCGTAGCAGCTGCATTGTTGGTATTCGGCGATGCTTTCCTGCAATCGATCTATGTAGCATGACCCTATGGACACACGTTTGTGTGTGTCCGTAAAAGCGCTTATCCATAGTGTTTCTACGAGCATACACAAACAAAAAGCACACGAAAGGAGAATAATTTTGAAGTACATGAAAACCAAAAAGGCGTGGTATCAGCTCATATTTATAGCTGCCATAGTAACAAGTGGCTTTGGAAGCTTGGAGGTATGGGCTGCAGAACAATCAGGATATACTGGCTGTTCTTCAAGTATTCTAAAAATGGTAACTGTCCGAAATCAGTTTCGTGATCTGTTACGGAATATCGAATTTAACATTCTGAGTTTTCTCGCAGATGTAATAGACTTTTTCGATAAAGCCGTCAGCGCCATGCTCAAGCTCAATTTCTTTGATTACTTATCAGATGAATTCAGTTTTGGTAAAATGGGAACTGTCATAATAGCAGTAATGAGTCTTGCGCTCGTTTTAGGAGCTTGTGCATTAGTAGTTTACCACAATAAGATCCGTGTGTCTGACTTTCTTATGAGCATACTCGTTTCATCTATACTTCTTGTTGCATTTCCTACCTTTATATCTTCCTGCAACTCTCTCCGCAGCAAAGGTGTTAATGTAGCTCAAAACATTAAGATAAACGATCAATCTGAGCAAGCAAGTGTAAACAGTGACGGAACAGTTGTCATAGGTACACTTGGCAAAGATCTTTTGGCTTCAGGAATATATGACGTTGAAAACAGCGTTGATCTAAAGAAAAAAATGAATTACCTTGACACTGTAGGAAGTTCAGGAAATATAAAAGATATCGAGATAACTGGTGGTATTGCGCCTGATGATGATAAACCATGGACTACCTATTATATCACTGATGTAAATGATGTATACCCTGCACAGAAAAAATTTAATGACCTGACAACAGAAAACATGATGTCCCTGCTCGGTCTTGAAGATGAATATAATATTCTAAAAAATGCAAACGGCGAACTTATACTTAGCGCTGATTATGGCGCCAATATGCAGGTTTACTGTTCTGTATACAGCACATCAGGCTCAATATACGGAAGCGTTCTGTCTGAAAAAGATTATGAAACATTTTTATCAGCTTCTATTGGTGACGCTTGTCCTTATGGTGCTACACTTGGAGATCTGCATTATCCAGACGGCAGCAGGATAACAAATGTCATTAACTATAATACATATCTTCGTGACCGTATAGCAAACCACCCTGCTGTAGCTGCCGCAGGCAAAACGCAGGAAGTTGGAGCAAACGCACACACTGTTGAAGAAGCGCTTGATATCATAAAAAATGATGTCATAAGAAATCTTAACATAGCTGCAAACACAAGGACTGCTAAAGAAGCAGAGCCTGTTAATGCAACATATCAAGCTTTTCCGCTCTTTGATGAAGAAGAATATGACAATCTTAATTCATTAGAACAAGTTATAAGAAGAAATATTACTAGCGGATACACATATGACAGCTTGTACTATTATCACATAGACTTCTGGTCAACATTCGTACTTATGATAGCAGTAACTATTTGTCTTATTTTCAGTGGGATAAAAATAGCAACTACCCTTTTTGAGATAATGTTCTCACAGCTCATAACGCCTTTTATAATAGCAACAGATCTTAATGGTTCAGGACGTGCTAAAAAGGCGATTCAGAATATGCTGCTTTCAAATATTATTCTTATGATAGTTGTAATACTTTTAAGAATATATATTGCAGTTATATGGGGCGTAAAAGCTTCTGAATATGGTGATAATTTTGCAGTAATGCTTATTGTAATAATAGCAGGAGCAAAATTTGTTATAGACGGACCTGAGATACTGACTAAGCTGTTCGGCATTGACGCAGGTGTTAAGTCTGGCGCAGCCACAATGATGGCTATCAACCAATCAATGCAAATGGGCAGTTATGCCACAATGGGACTTGCTCGTGCAGGAAGCAGCGTTGTACATGGGGCAGGAAGTGTTGCAAAGCATACCGCAGGCAGCGCAGCAGGAGCAGTAAAAGGCTTTGCAGGCGGCGTATATGGTGGTATACACGGCGGTGATACTACCCCTGGCAAGATAGGAAAAGCTATAGGCGGCGCAGCAGCAGGAACTGTAACAGGCGCTGTCGGTGGAGCTTTCGGTCATACTAATGCAGGCGCAAAGGCAGCTTATGCAGCAACAAATCCAGGCTCAATAAAAGATACATTCTCAAATGCAAAAGACAACATTGCCAATAACGTAAAAGAGTCTGTAGGAGAGGGCTTTTCATCAGGCAGCGCTTCAAAGGGTGCTGACGGAAAGGACGGCTTAAATGGCACTAACGGCATGAATGGAGCTAAAGGCGACAGAGGTGCGCAAGGCGCAGCAGGCAAAGACGGCACAAATGGAACTGACGCAAGAGCCGATAACAACAGTGGAAACAGCAACAATAACAGCAATAATAACGGCACATCTCAGCCTGCCCGTGGCAGTGGCTTTGACGCTCCAAAGGCTGCAGCAAGCAATAATAACAATAAGCCTGACACATCAAAAGGAAATGGATTTAAGGACAAGGGAGGCAAGTAACATATGGGAGTAGTACCTAAAAAGACAAAAGCGGAACAGCGTATCTTCCGCCATATCAACCTTACAAAAATAGTCGGATTGATAGTAACACTAATGGTGTCATCACAGTTAGCCAATATCATGGTAAGTCCCAAACTAGGCATTCCATTTATCATATTCTGTAGTGTGATATTTCTCATAATGAGCGGAAAAAGCCCCTCTGATCCATGCAAAAGCTTTGCTGAAGCATGGCTTGAGTGGCTCAGTTTCCTAATGACAAATAAAACTCTGCATAAGCACCAAGGAGGAGAGATCAATGATGAGGAGATCATCGACGCCGAAAAGCACGAATAACAAGGTCAATGGTAAAGGTTTTTCAAAAAGAAAAGCACATAAGAAAGCTGCCGAAGACCAATCGAGCATAATGTCACGTCTTTCATTTGAAAGCATTGAAAACGGCATTGTGACGCTTAAGGTCAAAGGAAAATCACTTAAAATGGGTGTTCTTGCCGTATCAGGCATGGATATATTCGATCTTAACGATTATGACCGCAATACAGTTTTCAATAATTTTGCCAAGGCAACTTTATCTATAGGCACTGATCACAAATACGTTTTCACTTCAAAAACTCCGTATCTTGCTAATCAGAAAGCCTATATAAAGTATAAAATGCAGAAAAGCATCAACAGGTATTCAGAATATCTGCTCAACGAACAACATGATATGTTTGAAGATTTTGAGGTAAGCCATTATGATCGAATGGCTTACCTTTTTATTTACTCTGATGACGAGAAGAAAATATATACTGGCGCTCAGAGGTTTATAAACCACATGAGAGATGTTGATGTATCATGGTGTTCAACCGAAGAAATAATCGTTACGCTCAATAAGCTTATCTGTCTGAATACAGAAAATCAGCAGTTGTCCGAAAATGGAGATCTTAATGAAACTATCCTGCCTGAAACAATAATATTTAAGCCAAACTATTACAAGATAAATGATGTGTTTGCTCAGACAGTGGTAGTGTACGATTATGCAGCTGAGATAGATGACCTTAGACTTGCTCAGATAGTTACACAATCGAATGATACGATAGTATGGGACGTTAATGTGGCTGATAAAGAAACTGTATTAGATGAACTTAGTTCTTCCCTGCGAGAGTTAGAGTCACGAGGAGGTATAATTCAGGACGCCACAGAAAAGCTCGATACAAGCACTGAATATCAGAAGCTTGAAATGATATACCAGAACATAAAAAACGGCAATGAACAGATATACTATGTAACGCTCAGATTTATTGTGAGTGATACCGATCTAAACTCACTGAGTAAGCGGACACAGGAACTGATCCACGAGCTTGAACTCAGCGGTTTGGCGGCGTATGTTCCAACAAATATAATGCAGCATGAGTTTTTAACCACTATTGATAAAAGCAACACGATAAAAACACCTTTCCCAGTGTTTGATACCTTGTCACGTCAGTTTCCGTTTTACTATCAATCACATATAGACGATACAGGGCTTTTCTTTGGCTTCACGGAAACAGGAGGACTTAATATTCTCAACACATTTAAACGAACTAAAAGTCGTAATTCCTTTGACCTTTTGGCAATAGGACTTAAAGGCGGCGGTAAGTCGGTAACGCTGAAATCCATGCTTGAAGATCAGCTGCTTATAGGCAATAAAGTAATGGTACTCGATATCGAAAGCGAGTATCAACCTATGGCAAAGGTCTATGACGGTCAGACTATAAAGATAAACAGCAATTCAAGAATAAATCCTCTGCAAATATGTAAAGTTGTAGACTCACGAGTTGATGATGAGATATCACCAGAGGACGAAGCAAGAGAAAATTTTGCTTCTGAAATGTCAAGAATACGCACATTTATGTCAATGTATATGCCAGAAATAGATATGTACACTATGGAAATCTTCATGGATCTTGTAACTGAATGTCTGTCGGACAAGGGTATTTTCCCTGAAACAGATGTTACATATCTTGATCCGAAACAGTTTCCGTCTTTTACAGATGTAAACAACAAGCTTCACGAAAAGCTTTGCAACAGAACAGGTATGCCAGAAAGAAAATATGAAGCGTACAGCAATATTCAGGTGTATATAAAACAGCTTTGCGGTAAAGGTGCATATGCAGGAATGTTTGACGGAGCGACTAATGTTGATGTAAAAAGCAATAACCTGATAATCTTTGATGTTAAGAGCATAAGTGAAATGGCTGAGAATGTATACAACGCTCAGCTTTTTAATATTCTCACTATTATGTGGTCAACGATATGCAAAAACATAGGCTACAATCAAAACCTTATCAATCCATGGGATAAAAGAAATGTTGTGTGTCTTATTGACGAAGCTCACAGATTTATCTCAGTGAAATATCCACAGGTAACAGAGTTTATTGAAAAACTTGTTCGCCGCACAAGAAAATATTTTGCAGGATTATGGTTTGCAACTCAATCAATATTAGACTTTATTCCTGACGGAAATATCACAGCAGCAGGCTCTATAAAAGTCATTTTCTCCCTAGTTCAATACCGATTGGTGCTTAAACAATCGCCTGAAAGCATTGAGATATTGCACCAAGCCTTTCCGCAATTCTCATATGCCGAGCTTAAAGAAAGCACAGCATTTGAGCCTGGTCAAATGCTGTTGTCATTAGGAGCAGGCAGGGACAAGCTGCATTGCAGAAGAATTGTTGGCGCAAGACAGCTCCTTTATATGGGCAATGCAGAGGACAGAATAGAGATAATCCACAACTGCTTTTCACACTATTACAACGAATATTCTAAGCAGGAATATGGACTTATGTTGAGAAAAATGGACGCTGATTATTTCAGGAAATGCTTCCTTGCAGAAACATATTCCTACCTTAGAATGGAGCAAAACATAAGTCATTATATTGACGCAGTTATAGTTCAAATGGTGGATAATCTTATCAAAGAACTTCTTCAAGCTGCAGGAACGGAGGCGGCACGATGAAAGTAGTAAGTCCTAAAAGCAGCAGTAAAATATATATAATATTTACTGTTGTGACAGTGTTGTTAGCAGCATTTTTTCTCACGTCGAACAGATGGATGCAATCAATTACATACAAAAGCAAAAGCGATAATTATAATCAGACGCTAACTCTTAATTGCTACAATATAAAGATAACAGACGCTTCTTACCACGATAATATTTGCGAATTTGTTTTAAAATGCCGCCTTTCTAGCAGTGATACTAGGGCAACATATCCCGAAATCAAGACGATAAGATTTGATGATGATCTAACAGAGTATAAGTTCACAGTCAGCGAAAAATATGATGATTATTCAAGAAAAGTAACAGTGAAAGACCCTCCGTCCGACTTCAAGATAATGCGTGTTGTTGTCAGATCTGCTCTGCCAGATACAAAATATGCAGACGCATATGATGAATTTGGAGAGAAGATACCTGCACACACTGAGAAAGGAAAAGGGTACATTAGAACGATAACTATTGACCGAAAAGATATGCAGAAAAGTGCAATAAAAATCGTCCCAGGCAATACTGAAAGCCGTACACAAACGAGTACAGCAAGCAGTATTTCAAGCACAACAAAGCCAAAAACCACAACAGCACAAGCTGTCGCTGTGACTACAAAGGCTACATCACAAACAACACATAACGTCAGCGAAAAGGCGGCAGAAGAGTCACAAACAAGCACAACTACTTCAACCAAACATCAAGCTGCAACAGCAGAAAACAACACAAGACCGCAGGAGACAAGACGATATGATGAGCCTGCATATGCCCCAGAACAGACTACTGGCGCAACACATAATGAGCCTGCTCAAACACTTGCTCCATCTGCAAAGCCGACAGAGCAAGTAACAACTACAACAACGCAGCCTAGAGTCTATTCTATAAAGCTTGCTACAGATTTTGAGTATAATGACGTTCAGCTTAAAGTGGGAGGACGCACTCAGCTTCGTGCAGAGATCGAGCCTGACAATGCCATTAATAAGAACGTAAAATGGGAGAGTAACCGTCCTGATATTGCAACAGTTGACAGCAACGGCAATGTAACAGCCGTATCAAAAGGCAAAGCTATCATAACCGCAACAACAGAAGATAAGGGCTTAAAGGCAAGCTGTATGATAACAGTTAGCCAATAATGAAAAGAGGTAATCAGAATGACTTTTAATAATTCTTCAAACAAAGTAAGAGTAATAGGTTTTATCGTTTCTGATATAAAAAACCTAAGCGCCTATGCTATCGAATTTCTTATCGCAGTGCCCAGAAAGGCTAAAAAAGGCGAGCAGAGCTTTAACGATGTTTTCACTGTATACGTTAATGAGGAAAGCACAATTTCCTTTGCAAGAAATCATTTGCGCAAAGGCAGCGTGATAGTAGTTAAGGGAGAACTGAGGACTTTTAAAGATAATAACGTGAAAATATGCAGCAGTGATATAACCATCTCGTCACAGAACAAGTGAGGTAAAGTGCTATGGAAAATATACTTTTTGAGTACCCTGTCAATAACGAAAACAGTTCTTTTGATGATGAATTTCAAGTTCAAAAAGCAAGAACTAACAAGATAAAATACACTGTTATAATCGCAGTTTTTTGTGCATTGGTAATGTATTTTTTATCTGCACTTTTTGCAAAAGCAGCACTGCTTTTTTATTTACTTACAGCGTTTTTTACTATCCTTGCAATGGTAACAGGAAAGATGTTTGTGAAATATCCAAGGCATTTTCTTTATATAAAGGCAACAGAAAATGAACTGCAGCTTGCTTACTATAAAGATAAAAAAGAGGATTACCACTTCCAATATAACAGCATTGAAGAGATAAGGTTTGCAGACAAAAATTTCACTGCTGTATATATAAAAGAAGAAGGACGTAAACCATATTACTTTGAATTAAATAAGTGGACACCTGAGCAAGGCTTTTTCCTTTACACCATACCGCAAATTCTCCCTAACGTGTTCAAGGGCAACAGCAAAGAGATAGCAAAAAAATATGGTGATGAAGCTGATTTCTACAATGAAGTATATAAGGAGAGTAATTGAAAATGGATATTAAAATTCGCAATGTTCCCACACAAGTGGCAAATGAAATTGACAAAATTGCAAAAGATGAAGGCATTTCTCAGAACACTCTTTACAACAAAATTATATCCGACTATGTAAAAAGCCGTGATGATTTTGTCGTAAATATTCTTCCGCCTATCGTTCGTGCGTTAGTAAATCAGGAGCTTGACCGCCTTTCAGAGGGTGCAAATTCCACTATAAATAATGTGTATATTGCAGCGCAAAAAATGATAAATACAACAGAAAAAATCGAAAATCTGCTTACAGAAACGATAACAAATTCTGAAGAAAACTCAATTACAAATGAAGAAATTCTCCGGATACTTGAAATTTCGGACAAAGAAAGTTCATAAACAAGCCCGTTTTGTTTACACAATAGAAATATATATAGATTCTGTCTCTTATTACACATCTGACGCTGCCGACGACTCCTTACGTGTAGATCTCG
>ENA-OZGS01000125-OZGS01000125.1-human-gut-metagenome-genome-assembly--contig:-NODE-125-length-32846-cov-11.654783_pt1 | contig 32846 bp, 30 predicted proteins | sample MGYA00245121_ERZ653667 | MGnify/ENA primary metagenome ERZ653667 (study PRJEB26926, sample SAMN06165248) | human gut metagenome | biome: ENVO:00009003; feature: ENVO:2100002; material: ENVO:00002003...
GGCGCTCTGGGTGCTGCCGAGTACGCTCGCCAGAAGGGTCTCGCCAAGAAGTAAGGAGACGATTACATGAAACTGTTGAAGAAGCTTCTCACCATCCTGCTGGCTACCTCCGGCGCTCTGTTCACCGTGTACCAGTTCAATCTGGATATGAAGCTCGTTGGCTGGCTGTACAATGTCCTCCATGAGTTCCATACCCGCAAACCGGTTACGACCGAGTTCTAAGGAAATCCCGCAAGCGGCCGCTGAGCGATCAGCGGCCGCTTTTTTTCTGCGCCTGCGCTATGCGCAGGCAGCAAAAAAGCGAAATATTCCATTCGAGGCGGGCGCTTCGCCCCCTCGAGCTCCCCCCGCTGCTCAGAAATTTTCCACGGGAGCGGGCGCCTGTTGGAAGTGACCGCCGATCATCGACGCCATTTCGGTTTGCGCCATGCGCAGGAAAAAGCAAACAATCCCATTGAGGCGGGGATTTTTATCCCCAGTAGCCGGAGATGCCGTCGGGCGCATGCGCCTTGCTCGGCGGGATGACATCGTTTTTCCGGTTACCGTGCGGGGTGCTGTGGTCGCGCGCCGCCGCGCGCTGGTCGTGCCCGGTCGGCACCGGCGCGGGTTTGCGCCCGCCGCGTTTGTCGTCTTTCATCTTCGTCCCTCCTTGTCAGGCCAGCCCAAAGACGGCCAGAATCAGCCCGTAGATCACGCTCGCGCTGATGCCGTAGACGATCACCGGCCCCGCGATCGTGAAGATCTTGACCGCCGTGCCCGTGACGAAGCCCTCGGTCTTGAATTCCAGCGCCGGGGACACGACGGAGTTTGCAAACCCCGTGATCGGTACCAGAGATCCCGCCCCGGCGAACCGCGCCAGATCGTCGTAAACGCCCAGCCCCGTCAGCAGCGCGCCGAGAAACACCAGCGTGATCGAGCACCACGTCGCCGCCACGGTCGCCGATGCGCCCCAGTGTTCATACAGATTCACCAGCGCCTGGCCGACCACGCAGATCGCGCCGCCGACCAGTCCCGCGCGCAGCAGGTCGCCCCAGATCGGCGAGCGCGGCGAGAGCGAATCGACAAACGCCGCATATTCTTCGTTGCTCATGCGCATTGATCTCATCTCCTGCGCACAGTATGGCCGCGCGCGCGCAAAACTATGCAAAAACAAGCGCCTCCGCGCGGAACGCACGGAGACGCTTGTTGTTAATTTGAAAATAGCCTTTTGCATTTTATCGGCGAAGCGGCTGGTGTCGGGATACCGGATGATCTGCGCCGGATCGCCGACCGCGACTGTGGCGCCAGGCGTGTTCTTCGTCACGATCTATCGTACCTCTGTCCCTCCGCATTGGTTCTGCTGCCCGCCGCGGGTACTTTATTTTAAAATGTTGATTCCCTCAAGCGCCAGCAGCCTCCGCTTGATCTCCAGCCCACCGGCATAGCCGGTGAGCGTGCCGTTCGCACCGATGACGCGGTGGCAGGGGATGACGATCGGAAGCGGATTGCGGTGGTTGGCCATGCCGACGGCACGGCAGGCGCTCGGATTGCCGATGGCGGCGGCGAGCTCGCCATAGGTGCGCGTCTCGCCGTAGGGGATGGCGCGCAGCGCCATCCAGACCCGCTGCTGAAACGCGGTGCCGTGCGGGGCGAGCGGCAGGTCGAATGTCCGCCGCGCGCCCGCAAAGTATTCCCGCAGCTGCGCCTCGGCAGCGTCGAGCAGGGGCGAGGCATCCTGCGCGCCGCCCGCGCCGAAGCGGATGGCGGTGACAGCGGCTTCGTCCGCCTGCAGCGTCAGCGGGCCGATGGGCGTCTCGATGGCGCGTGTGCTCATGCCTCCAGCACCAGATTTTCCACGCCGGACTTTTCAAATTCGTCCATGTATTCGTCCATGCGGGCGTTGAGCTCCGTATAGTCGGCCGGCTCGCTGTCGAGACAGCCGAGGTCGCGCCGCGCCAGTTCCTCGGCCAGAATGTCGAAAAACACGGCGTCCTCATAGTCGGCGATGGCCTCGTGAATGCCGCCGTTTTCGTAGGCGGGCGAGGGGAAAATGTGCCCCTGCCAGCGGGAAATGAGCGCGTTCATGCCGTTTTTGGCGCACTGCGCAAAGAGCTTTTCCTGCAAAATATCGTAATCCTCAAACCGGTCTTTCTCGCGCGTGGAGTTGAGGATCCAGTTGCCGATGTAGACGAGATCCAGCAGCCGCCGGAACTCCTTGTCGGTGAGTTCTATGTTCATCCGGTCATCCCTCCCGACGGGAGCCTGTGCCCCCGAAAAAATGGCTGGCATCCGCAGCGGTCGGCGGCGGATGCGCTTGTGCTACCATTATAGCAAACGGCGGCGGGAAATTCTACACCATTTTTCTGTTGCGAAGTTGGGCAAAACAGTATATGATAATAGAATCGCACTGTTATGCAAAGGAGGCGGCGTATGCAGGTCGTCATCACGATCGAGGGCTCGCAGGCCGATGTTTTCGAGCAGGAGCCGGACGAGCTGGTGCAGTTTTCGACCGACGGGGAGTATACCTGCACCGACGGCTGCGGGGTGCTCACCTATCCCGAGAGCGAACTGACCGGCATGGCCGGTACGCTCACGACCATTACCTTCACGCCGTCGAGCGCCGTGCTCAAGCGCACCGGCACTGTCATGAGCCGGATGGTCTTTTCCCCCGGGGCGCGCAACACGTTTTTGTACCAGACGCCGTACGGCACCAGCACGGTCGGGCTGGAGACGCAGCGCTACCGCTCCACACTGGGCGAGCACGGCGGGGTGCTGGAGCTGCTGTATGTGGTGGATTTTGACCACGCCTGCGCCAACCGCAACCAGCTGAAGATCACCGTCCGGGAACAATAAGATTATAGAATAGAGGGTAACTGATTATGGCCAATCGAATCGAACAGGCACGCGCCGCCGTGGATGCGTGCATCCGGGAAGCATATCTGCGCGCCGCCGCCGCGGGCACTCTGCCTGAGGGCGCGGACGTGCGCGGCTCCGTCGAGCAGCCGAAGGACACCGCCAACGGCGACTTTGCCGCCAACCACGCCATGGCGTCGGCCAAGACCATGCATATGGCTCCGCGCAAGATTGCCGAGGCGCTCATCGCGCACATGGATCTGGACGGCACGTGGTTTGCCTCCGTCGAGGCGGCCGGACCGGGCTTTCTGAACTTCCGCCTGTCCGACAAGTGGTATCAGGACGTGCTGACTGCGGTGGACGACGCCGGCGCGGACTATGGCCGCGTGGACGACGGCCACGGCGAGAAGGTCATGGTGGAGTTCGTGTCCGCCAACCCGACCGGGCCCATGACGATCGGCAACGCGCGCGGCGGCGTGCTCGGCGACGCGCTTGCGTCCGTGCTCGACCGCGCGGGCTACAACGTCTGGCGCGAATTTTACGTCAACGACGCCGGCAATCAAGTCGACCTGTTCGGCAAGTCCATCGAGGCGCGCTACCTCCAGCTCATCCAGGGGGAGGACGCCGTCGCGTTCCCGGACAACGGCTACCACGGCGACGACATCAAGGAGCTGGCCCGGCTCATCTACGAGCGCGACGGCGACAAGTATCTCACCGTGCCGAGCGATGAGCGCTGCGCGGCGTTTGTGGCCTTTGGCCTGCCATACAACATCGCGCGTATGCAGCGCGATCTTGAGCGCTATCGCATCCATTTTGACCAGTGGTTCCTCGAGAGCAGTCTGCACAGCTCCGGCTACGTGGCCGAGACCGTGCAGCTGCTTGTGGACGCCGGCCTGACGTATGAAAAGGACGGCGCGCTCTGGCTGCGCAACACCGACCTTGGCGCAGACAAGGATGAGGTCCTGCGCCGCTCGAACGGGTTTTATACGTACTATGCGGTCGACATCGCCTACCACCGCAACAAATTCATCGAGCGCGGCTTTGACCGCGTCATCGACGTCTGGGGCGCCGACCATCACGGCCACGCCATCCGCTTCGCTGCGACCATGCGCGCGCCCGTGCTCGGCCTTGAGGGACGCAAGCTCGACTTCCTCATCATGCAGATGGTGCGCCTCATGCGCGGCGACGAGATCGTCAAGGTCTCCAAGCGCACGGGCAAGGCGCTCTCGCTCGCGGACCTCATGGACGAGATCGGCGTGGACGCCTGCCGCTTTTTCTTCAACGCCAAGCCGGACTCGCATCTGGAGTTTGACCTCGACCTCGCCATCCGGCAGGACAGCGAAAACCCCGTTTACTACGTCCAGTACGCGCACGCGCGCATCTGCACGCTGCTGGCCGCTATGGCGGAGGCCGGCTGCGTTGTGCCTGCGGCTGCGGATGTGGACGTATCCCTGCTCACGACACCGCAGGAGCGCGAGCTCATCAAGCAGATCGCCATGCTCCCCGAGGAGATCCACCTCGCAGCGCGCGACTACGATCCCAGCCGCATCAACCGCTACGTGACGGAGCTGGCCGCGCGCTTCCACCGGTTCTACAATGTCTGCCGCATCAAGGACGCGGAGCCCGCCGTGCGCGATGCCCGCCTGAAGCTGGCCGACACGACGCGCCGCGTGCTCGAGATCGGCCTCGGTATCATCGGCGTGACCGCACCGGAAAAAATGTGATCTCGATATACACAATGCACAGCCCTCCCACCGCGCACGCGGGGGAGGGCGTTTTTTGCGTTTTTGTCCGGAAACGGCAACAGCGTGCCGCCGGAGAGTGGCGACACGCTGCTGTCGAGAGAGCAAAAATAAGAAGAGAAAAGAAAGAAATCGGAAGAACGTTGAGTTAATTTATTAACTAACGTGATTATTTTATAACACATTCGTGCGGCGTTGTAAAGCGAAAAGTGCGAATTTCTGCAAAATAGGCGTTTTGTCAAAAAAATATCAAGTCAGGGAGATGCTTTTGTGCAATTTGTCTGCTGACTTATGTACCCCAGATCCAGCGCACGAGCGCGGCTGCCACGAGAAAGCCGGTCAGGTCGGCGGCGACGGCGGCGGGGATCGCCCAGCGGCTGCGCCGGACGCCGCAGGCGCCGAAATACACGGCCAGGACGTAGAACGTTGTCTCGGTCGAACCGAGCATCACGGCAGCGGTGCGGCCGATGCGGGAATCGGCTCCATAGGTTCCGATAATATCGCTTGCCGCGGCCAGCGCGCCGCTGCCGCTGACCGGCCGCACGACCATAAGGATTGCCGTCTCTGGTGGGATGCCGAGCCATGCCAGCACCGGGGCACACAGTCGTGTCAGCGCATCGAGCGCCCCGGAGGCGCGCAGCATACTCACAGCTGCGAGCAGCGCGACAAGGGCGGGGAAGATGCGCACCACGGTTTTCAGCCCGTCGAGCGCTCCGGCTGTCAGCGCGGAAAAAACGTCGGTTCCGGTCAGCGCGCCGTAGAGCCCCACACCGGCCAGCAGCACCGGGACCGTCAGCGCCAGCACATCGCTCACCGCCATATGCGCGCCAGCCCTTTTCCGGTCAGTAGTCCCACCGTGACCGAGCACAGGGAGGTCACCCACACGGCCGGCAGAATATCAAACGGCACGGCCGCGCCCGCCGTCTCGCGCACGGCGGCGATCGTGACCGGCAGCAGCTGGATGGACGCCGTGTTGAGCACCACCAGCAGGCACAGCTCGTCGCTGGCGGCGTCGCCCCGGATCTCACGCGCCATCGCCTGCGCGGCGCGCACGCCGGCCGGCGTTGCCGCGTTGCCGAGTCCGAGCAGATTCGCGCTCACATTCATGCTCAGTGCGTCAAGCGTCTGCGCATCGCGCGACGCGTGCGGAAACAACCGCCGCAGTACCGGCTGCAGCAGTTTCGACAGGCCGGCTGCGATGCCGCTGCGCCGCATGACCTCCATCACACCCGACCACAGGCAGATCATGCCGCCCACTGTCAGGCAAAATGTGATCGCTTGCTGCACGCCCTGTGCCGCCGCTGTGCCGACGGCCGCGCTCTGGCCGGTCGCCGCGCCGAAGACCAGCGCTATGCACACCATGCCTACCCAGATCCAGGTCAATGCCATGAAAAACCCCCGCCCTTTCCCCATCATGCTGTGATTTTCGATGCCGTTTGTTGAAAAAATCCTGCGTATTTTCGCTGCGCACCGGTATTTCGGCAGCGGCAATGCCCTGAAAAACCGGGATATATGTGGGCTTTCTGCTGTGGGCGCCGCGTCGGAGCGCACATTGCTATCTGGTTGTTCTTGTGCTTAAAATTCTTTAAATTTTCGGTGATTATTCACAAAAACATATTATGCTGGCACGTACCAAAATATGCAAATGGTAGAAAAACGCAATTCGTAGGACAAGTTCATGCAAATTTGTTGACATTTTGTCAACGCTTGGTATAATGCAGGTGTTGAAATGAATGATCGATGAAATTTCTTATTTATCCCATTCGTATTGGAGGCATTTTACTATGAAGTCTACAGGCATTGTTAGAAAAGTTGACGAGCTGGGCCGTATCGTGTTGCCCATCGAGCTGAGAAGAACCCTTGGCATCGAGGAAAAAGACCGCATTGAGATCTTCGTGGATGGCGAGTCCATCATCCTGCGCAAGTATCAGCCGGCCTGCATCTTCTGTGATAACGCGAAAGACATCATCAACTACAAGGGCAAGAATATCTGCCCCGACTGCATCCGCGCCATGAACGAGAAGCTCTGAGCACGGAGCAAAAAAGTCCCCTGACCGCCGGTCAGGGGACTTTTTTTATCATCTGCAGCGCCTCAGGTATGGAGCGCCATCTGGTACAGTTCGTTTTTGCCGAAACCGGTGTCCGCCGCGGCGAGCTTGCACGCCTCTTTGAGCGCGCGGCCTTCACTGCGATAGCGTTCCACGATCTCGAGCGCCTGCTCGACTGTGACAGTCGGGTCCGAGCATTCGGGCGCGCCGCGCAGCACGAGCACGAACTCGCCCTTCGGCGGCGTCTCGGTAAAGTAGGCCACCGCGCCGTCGAGCGTCGTGCGCAGCTTCTGCTCGTGGAGCTTTGTCAGCTCGCGCGCGAGCGTGATCTCCCGCGTGCCGCCGAAGGTATCGCGCAGGTCGCAGAGCGTGCGCAGCAGCTTGTGCGGCGCCTCATAAAAGATCATTGTGCGCGTTTCACCGCGCAGGCGCTCGAGATGCGCGCGCCGTGTCTTGCCGCTCACGGCGAGGAAGCCCTCGAAGCAAAACTGCTGCGTCGGCAGGCCGGACACGGCCAGCGCTGCGATGGCCGCGCACGGGCCGGGGATGACCTGCACGTCGATGCCCTGCTCGGCGCACTGGCGCACGATGTCCTCGCCGGGGTCGGAGATGGCGGGCATACCGGCGTCGGTCACGAGCGCGCACGTCTCACCGGTGAGCAGGCGGGCGACGATCTTCTCGCCGCTGGCGTATTTGTTGTGCTCGTAGTAGCTCACGCACGGTTTTTTGATCTCAAAATGGTTGAGGAGCTTCGCCGTCACGCGTGTGTCCTCGGCGGCGATGAAGTCGGCACTGCGCAGCGTTTCGAGCGCGCGCACGGACAGGTCGCCGAGGTTGCCGATCGGCGTGCCGACCAGATACAGTGTTCCGCTCATGGTTGCGTCCTCCTGTGATAAATTCTGCATATTTCATCCGAGTCCGTGCCGTCCGGTGCGCAGAGCGCCAGCGGCGGCAGAATGTTGAGCCCCGGCTTTCCGCCACGGCGCGCCTCGACCAGCACGAGGCTGGGCGCAGCGTCCGCGGTGTGCGCCACGGCGCGCAGACGCTTCGGCTCCAGCCCGGCAGCCGTGAGCGCGCACAACAGCTCGCTCAGCCGCTCCGGCCGGTGCACGAGTGCGGCCGAGCCGCCCCAGCGCGTGAGATAGGCCATGGCGGCGCAGATATCCTGCATGGTGCAGGTGCGCTCGTCGCGCGCATACGCGCGCATGGGGTCGGGAGAGGTATAGCCCCGGCCCTCGGCAAAATACGGAGGGTTTGCCACGACGAGGTCAAAGCCCCCGGCCGGGAGCACCGTGCGGTGCTCGCGTAGGTCGGCGCAGAGGATCTCCGCCCGAGCGTTCAGACCATTGGCTTTGATATTGCCGCACGCGAGCTGCGCCGCGTCCGGCTGCAGCTCCACGCCGACGGCGGTCGCCTGCGGCAGCGTGTGCAGCAGCAGCACCGTCAGCACACCGGCGCCGCAGCCGAGGTCGGCAAAGCGGCGCACACGGCGATGGGCTGCAAAATCGGCCAGCAGCACACTGTCCGTACCGAGGGCAAACCCGGCGCCGGAGCGCAGAAATCGCGGGCCGCCCGGCCACAGATCGTCATATTGTACGCAGGGGGGCATGGCACACGCTCCTTCCGCTGAATATCGTTTGAAATAGACAGAGGCGATATGCCTGGAGCATATCGCCTCATTCGTTTGCGTTTTTCTCCGGCCGAATCTTAGTCGACAGAGATCGCGCCCACCGGGCAGTTGGCAGCGCAGGTGCCGCACTCCATGCAGCTGTCCGCGTTGATGACGTACTTGCCATTGCCCTCGGAAATCGCCTCAGCCGGGCAGTTCGCAGCACAGGTGCCGCACATGACGCAATCGTCGCCAATAACAAAAGCCATTGTAATTACCTCCTATGTTTTTGACCAGACTTCTCTTCCTCTGGTATGGAGTCATTGTAGCACAAAAATCCGAAAAATCAACTGTCATTTTCGAAATTCGGAAAAGCGTGTTGATTAAAAAACAGGAAGGGGTGGAAATAATAAAAATCAGCTTCCCGGATTCGGCAGTTTCCTTGTGCCGTCCGGGCGATAATAGAGGCGTATGACCAGCGAAGGAGGCAAACGATCTATGCGCGGCAGCGAACGGTTTACACAGCGGGCATCCACGGCGATCACAAAAGCGCACGATGCGGCCATGGGCATGGGGCACAGTTATGTTGGCACGGAGCATCTCCTGCTCGGCATCATCCGGGAGGGGGAGGGGCTCGGTGCCCGCATCCTGACCGACAACGCGCTGACGGACGCCGTGCTCACGCGCATGGTCACGGAGACGGTCGGCCGCGGCGTGCCCGGCGCCCCCGAGCAGGGGCTCAGTCCCCGGGCGCGGCACGTCATCGAGCTGGCCGCCGAGGACGCCAACCGGCTCGGTCACTGCTACGTCGGTACGGAGCACATCCTCATGGGCATCCTCCGCGAGGCGGACAGCGCCGGCGCGCGCATCATCGTGGCGGCCGGCGGCGACCTGAACAAGATCTACACGGACATCATGGACGTGTTCGGCCGGCCGGAGTATAAGCCCCGGCCGCAGCAGTCGGCGCCGCGGTCCCAGACGCGCCGCGCCGCCGACACGAAAACGCTCGATCAGTACGGCCGCGACCTCACGGAGCTGGCTTCCGGCGGGAAAATGGACCCGGTCATCGGCCGCGACCGGGAGATCGAGCGCGCCATCCAGATCCTCTCGCGCCGCAGCAAGAATAACCCCGTGCTCATCGGTGAGCCCGGCGTCGGCAAGACGGCCGTGGCCGAGGGGCTGGCGCAGCGCATCTCGGACGGCAACGTGCCCGAGGACCTGCAAAAGAAACGCATCGTGAGCGTGGACCTGACGGCTATGCTCGCGGGCACAAAGTACCGTGGTGACTTTGAAGAGCGCGTCAAGTGCGTCCTGCACGAGGTGCAGCGCGCGGGCAATGTCATTCTCTTCATCGACGAGCTGCACACGATCGTCGGCGCGGGCTCGGCCGAGGGCGCGATCGACGCGGCGAACATCCTCAAGCCCGCGCTCGGGCGCGACGAGCTGCAGATCATCGGCGCGACGACGCTCGAGGAGTACCGAAAATATATCGAAAAGGACGCGGCGCTCGAGCGGCGCTTTCAGCCCGTGCGCATCGCGGAGCCCACGCCGGAACAGAGCCTGCTGATCCTGCGCGGCCTGCGCGAGCGGCTCGAAGCGCACCACCGCCTGCACATCACGGACGACGCACTGCGCAAGGCGGTCGCGCTCTCCGTGCGCTATATCGGTGACCGCTGGCTGCCGGATAAGGCCATCGACCTCGTGGACGAGGCGGCCTCGCGCGTGCGCATGCAGGCACTGGTGCAGCCGGAGCGGGTGCACGCGCTGGAGATGCAGCTGACGAACGTGACCGCGGACATGGAAAGCGCCGTGCGTGCGCAGGATTTTGAGCGCGCGGCCCAGCTGCGCGACCGCGAGCAGAAGCTGCGCACGGAGCTCGAGCAGCAGCGCAGCCAGTGGGAGCAGACGCACTCCGGCCCAGTGCGCGCCGTGACGGGCGAGGATGTAGCCGAGATCGTCTCGCTCTGGACGGGCATCCCGGTCGCGGGCATCACCTCGAGCGAGAGCAAGCAGCTGCTGCAGATGGAGACGTCGCTGCGGCGCCGCGTCGTCGGGCAGGAGGAGGCCGTGCACGCGGTCTCGAACGCGATCCGCCGCAGCCGCGTCGGCCTCGGCGACCCGAACCGGCCGATCGGCAGCTTCCTGTTTCTCGGCCCGACCGGCGTCGGCAAGACGGAGCTCTGCCGCGCGCTGGCCGAGGCGCTCTTCGGCGATGAGAAGGCGCTCATCCGCGTGGACATGTCGGAATATATGGAGCGGCACAGCGTCTCGCGGCTCATCGGCTCACCTCCTGGCTATATCGGCCACGAGGAGGGCGGCCAGCTCACGGAAAAGGTGCGCCGCAAGCCGTATTCCGTCGTGCTCTTCGACGAGATCGAAAAGGCGCACGAGGATGTGTTCAACCTCCTGCTGCAGGTCATGGAGGACGGCCAGCTCACGGATTCGCTCGGGCGGAAGGTGAACTTCCGCAACGCGGTCGTTGTCATGACCTCGAACGTCGGCGCGAAGGCCATCACGGACAGCCGCCGCAGCCTCGGCTTCACGCAGCAGACGGGCGAGGGCGCCGGGCGCACGGACGCCGAGATCCGCAGCATGGTCATGTCCGACCTGAAAAAGACGTTCCGGCCGGAGTTTCTCAACCGCGTGGACGACATCATCGTCTTTCACAAGCTCACGCGCGCCAACATCCGCCAGATCGCGCAAAAGCTCCTCGGCACGGTCAACACGCGCATGGAGCGCGCAGGCGTGGAGCTGCAGGTGCCGGATGCGGCGCTCGATGCGCTCTCGGCCACGGGGTATGACCCCGTGTACGGTGCGCGGCCGCTGCGCCGGGCCATCCAGAGCACGATTGCCGACCAGGCGGCGGGGATGCTGCTCGACGGAACGCTCCAACATGGGGACGTTGTGACGGCAGAGGTGCATGACGGAAAAATTGTTTTGACGAAAACGTGTGAACGTGGTACGATAACGTCCTGAATGTAATCTGGACGGAGGCGTATCCCAACATGGCACAAAACACCCAAGAGGAAAACAAGGCAATTTATCTCGATCCGTTTCGCTACAATGAGTTTATCGGGTTTAATTCGCATAATCATATCGTCGTTCAGGAGGTCGGTGACGGCACCAGCGTCGTGGAGGTCGAATTGACGCAGGACGCCATGAACCCGCTTAGCATGGCACATGGCGGCCTGATCTTCAGCCTTTGCGATGTGGCGACCGGCGTTGCCGCGCGCACCGGCGGCCGCATCACCGTGACGCTCGACAGCAGCATTCACTTCCTGCGTCCGGGCAAGGACACGACCAAGCTCGTGGCGCACGGCCGCGTGGTCAAGGAGGGCCGCACGACGGGGCTTGTTACGGCGGAAGTGTTCAACGATGATGGTGCGTTGTTGGCAACAGCCGACATGACGGTTTATTATGTGGATGAGACCACGTATACGGATGCCAATACGCAGAAGTGAGCAAATGAAAAGGAAAGAGACGTTCTTGGAACGTCTCTTTTTTATCTACCCCTCCGCACGGATGAGCGTCGTGCCGGGGTAGTAGTGCGCGAGAATGTCGGCATACCCGCTGCCGCGCAGGGCCATGACGTTCGCGCCGTACTGGCTCATGCCGACGCCGTGGCCGCTGCCCGTGACGGTGAAGGTGAACGTCCCGCCGCCGTATGCGACGGAAAACGCCGCCGAGCGCAGGGAAAAGAGCGCGCGCACCTGCGCGCCCGTGAGCGTCTCGGAGCCGACGGGGATGCTTGACACGCGGCCGCTGTCATCGAGCACCGGCGTGCCGAACCATGTGCCCGGGTCGTCGCCGAGCACGCAGTCCGGATAGCGGTCGAGTACGGCCGTGCGCACGGCGTCGGCCGCGATCTCGGCCGTCGAGACGTAGTTCGGCACGTCCTGCGCCGTCTCGGGGGAGGACACGCTCACGAGATACGGCGCGTCGCCGCTCCAGAGCGCGGCGCTGTTCTCGGTCGCCCCGGCGGACGAGGCGTGGAACACCGCGCGGATGAGCTGCCCGCCGTAGGTGAGATACTGCCCGTCCGTGTCGGTCACGGCCTGGCGGATGCGCGCCATGTTGCGCGCGTAGTCTGCACCCCATTGTTCGCGCAGCGCGGCGTCGTCCTTGTGCGCGCAGCAGCAGGTGTATTGGTCGCAGACGCCGGCCTCCGGGTGGTTGGCAGCCCCGCCGCGCACGCGCTGGAGGATATACGTGCGCGCTGCGACTGCCTGCGCCCGCAGCGCCTCGGGCGCGAAGGATGCGGGCATCTCGGCAGCTACAACGCCGGGCAGCCAGTCGGCCATCGTCGTCTCGACGAGCGCGCCGCCGCTGAGCGCCGTGATGGCCGTTTCGCTGTCGGGTGCGACGGCGGCTGACGCCGTCACGGACGGGAGGGGCTGCGCCGCGGGCTCTTCGGCCGGACTGAGCGTGACCACGAGCCACGGGATCACGAGCGAGAGCACCACGAGCAGCAGCGACAGCAGGAAAACTTTGCGCACGCGCGCCGCCTCCTTTCTGCCCTGCGGGGGCGTTTTGCGCCTTGACGCAGGGGGGAAATCAGTATAAAATAAGTCTATTCAATATGTATTGGGACAGGTAGTTTGTTATGCGCAAAAATGCTTGGGTAATCTGCTGCTGCACGGCTGTGCTGGCAGCGTTCGGAACCTTTTTCCGCTGGCTGCAGGATCAGGTCTGTTTTGAAGAAGAGACCGGCCTTGCCGTGCGCGGCAGCATCTGGCCGTATGCCGTCGCGCTGATGATCGTCATCGCCGCGGTCGTGCTGGCCGTGGTCTGCTTCCGGATGAAAAACCAGCCGCACACCAGCTTTCCGGATTCGCTTCCGGCGGCCTTTGTCGCGGCGCCGCGCGTGCGCACCATCGGCGGCGTCGTGCTCGGTGCGCTGCTGGCGGTCGGCGGTGCCTGGCTGATGATCAGCTCCGGCACGCTCTCGTCGCCCGGGCTGCAGCGGGTGCTGGCTGCGCTCACGATCGTGACGGGGGCAGCGTTTATCTGGCAGATGCTCTCAATCGGGGACGGGGAGACGACCTCCGGCACCGTCGTGTGTGCGTCCATGCCGATCGTACTGCTCGCGTTCTGGCTGATCGTGAGCTATAAGGTCAACATCATCAACCCCACCGTCTCCGCCTATGCGGTCGAGATCCTGGCGCTGTGCGCCGCGCTCATCGCGTTTTATGAGCTTGCCGGTTTTGCCTACGGCCGCCCGAAGGCGATCCGGAGCATTTTCTGGAGCCAGTTTGCGGCCTTTTTGTGCATCACGGCGCTGCCGGATGACCGCACCGGCGGGCAGCAGCTCATGCTGGCGGCCATCGCGGGCATGCTGCTGTTTCAGTCCTATCTGACCGCATCCAACATCCGCCCGGCCGTGTCCGGGCCGGTCGGCGGCGCGCAATAAGCTGTGAAAAGCCCGCATGGCGCTGCCATGCGGGTTTTTCCATATAGAGACCGGCACCTGCCGGAGAGGAGAAACGTCTATGAACAACATCTTAGCCCAGCTCAATAGCGTACCCATGTACGCGATCTGCGGCGGCATCATCGCATTCGTTGCGGTGGTGTGCGTCATTTTCCTCGTGCGCTCTTACCGCGCGGGCCTTGCCATCGGCATCGACTCCGCGCGCATGAAGCGCGCTATCACGTCGAGCGCCACGTTCTCGGTCCTGCCGAGCGTGGGCATCCTGCTCGGTGTGATCGCTCTGTCCGGCAGTCTCGGCACGCCGTGGCCGTGGCTGCGCCTGTCCGTCATCGGCGCACTGCACTATGAGACGCAGGTCGCACAGGCCGCAGCCGAGCAGGTCGGCATGCACGCTCTGTCCGCCGCCGAGATGACGCCGCAGGGCTTCGCGACGATCGCCCTGCTTATGAGCGTCTGCATCATGTGGGGCATGATCCTGTCGATCTTTTTCAATAAGCGTTATCTCAAGCGCCTCGGCAATGACGGAGCCAAGTCCGCCTCCGGCGTCGGCTTTGGCGACAGTGCCATGACGGCCATGTTCATCGGCCTTGTGTGTGCGTACATCGGCAGCTACATCGGCGCGTTCGTGTCCGGCGAGGGGCTGTTCACCTGCACCGGCGACTGGACGCCGCTGGTCGTCGTGGCCGTGTCGGCGGCGGTGATGGCGCTGTTCGTGTATCTGGCGGAGAAAAAGAACATGGCCTGGCTGGAGAGCTTCTCCATTGCCGGCAGTATGCTCATCGGCATGGCGGCGGCCGTGCTCGTGCGGCTGTAAGGAGGGGACATCATGAACGAAACCGAACGCAAAGCATATCTCGAACAGTTCAACCGCCGGACGCACGTCCTCGGCCGCATCGTGAGCGCGATCACGCTTGTGCTGCTCGTCGGCGCGCCGTTTCTCATCGGCACGTTCCTCGGCGCCATGCCCGACATGGGTGCCGTGGCCAAGGGCTTTTTGTCCGTCGGCCTCGTGTGGACGGTCAGCAGTGTGGCGGAGTTTCTCATCTACACGCCCATGCTCGGCGCCGGCGGCGGCTACCTCGCCTTCATCACCGGCAACCTCATCAATATGAAGATCCCGTGCGCGGTCAACGCGCGCGACATTGTCGGCACCAAGACCGGCACGGCCGAAAACGAGATCATCTCGACGCTCTCGATCGCGACGAGCTCGCTCGTGACCATCGTCGTGCTCGCGCTTGGCGTGGCGCTGCTCGTGCCGCTGCAGCCCGTGCTGCAGAGCCCCGTGCTCCAGCCGGCGTTTGCCAACGTCGTCCCGGCGCTCTTCGGCGCAATGGCGTATCAGTATTTCCGCAAGAACGTGCAGGTCGCGGTCGCTCCGCTGGTCGTGATGAGCCTGCTGTTCATGCTCGTTCCGTCGCTGACAAGCTCCACGAGCTTCATGATTATTCCGAGCGGCGCATTGGCCATCGGCATTGCCTACAGTATGTACTGTAAGCAGAAAAAGGAGGCAGATGTCAAATGAAATTCCGTCCCGGTTATCTCGCGCTCGCGCCGCTGACACCGCTGGGAGCGGCCGTGGCGCACGCCGCGCTCACGCCGCGCAAAACGTCCGATTATCAGCCGCAGCCGGATCCCGAGCGCGCCATGGCCTATGCCGAGAAGCTCTCGGCCATGATCCGGTGCGACACCACGTCGTATGCCAACGTCCGCGAGCCGGAGAAGTTCGAGCGCTTCCACGCCTTGCTGGCGGAGCTCTTTCCGCTCGTGCACGAAAAGCTCGCGCGCACGGACATTGACGGCAATCTGCTCTATTACTGGCCGGGCCGGGAGCACGACCGCCCGATCGTGCTCATGAGCCATCAGGATGTCGTGCCCGCCGAGGGCACATGGGAGCACGCACCGTTTTCCGGCGATATTGCCGGCGGCAAGGTCTGGGGCCGCGGCGCGTCGGACACCAAGTGCTCGGTCATGGCGTTTTTCCAGGCGGTCGAGGAGCTACTTGTCGCCGGATATGAACCGGCAAATGACGTTTACATCGCCTCGTCCTGCACGGAAGAGTGGGCGGGCGACGGCGCGCCGAAGCTCGTCGCCGAGCTCAAGCGCCGCGGCGTGCGGCCGTTTCTCGTCTGCGACGAGGGCGGCGGCATCATCACCGAGCCGATCGGCGGCATCCCCGGCAACTTCGCCATGGTCGGCGTGTTCGAAAAGGGCAAGGCGGACGTGAAGTTTACGGCCCGCAGCACCGGCGGTCACGCCAGCGCCCCGACGGCGAACACCCCCATCGCGCGCCTGTCCGCGTTTGTGACGGATGTGGAAAAGCACGCGCCATTTCGCAAGAAGTTCCTGCCCGAGGTCACGGCCATGTTCACGCGTCTGGCGCCGTATGCACCGTTCGGCCTGCGGCTCGTGATGGGCAACCTCTGGCTGTTTGCCCCGCTGATGAAGGTCGTGCTGCCGCGCGTGTCGGCGCAGGCGGGGGCCATGCTGCGCACGACGATTGCGTTCACGATGCAGTCCGGCTCGGACGCGTACAACGTCCTGCCGCAGGAGGCGACGCTGGGTGCGAACATGCGTTTCATCCCGCATCAGGGCGAGCAGGAGAGTCTGGCCATCATCCGCCGGCTCGCCGAAAAGCACGGTCTGGAGATGGAGGTCGTGCACACGAACGACTACTCCGAACCGGTGGACATCCACGGCGAGGCGTTCCGTCAGGTGGAGCGGGTCATCGGCGAGACGTTCCCCGGCCTGCCCGTCAGCCCCTATGTCATGACCGGCGCGACGGATGCACACTTCTATCAGGAGATCTGCGACAGCTGCGTGCGCTTTGCGCCTGTGATCTACGGCCCGGAGCAGATGAAGGGGATGCACGGCATCAACGAAAACATCGAGTACAGCTGCCTGCCCGGTGCGGTCGATTTTTATAAAAATCTCATCCGCGCGCAGGAGCAATAAAAAACGGCAGCGCGCCCCGGTGCAGCCGGGGCGTGCCGCCTCAAAAAACATATAGCAAAGCGCCCGGACGTTTCGTCCGGGCGCTTTGCTGTCTTATGGTGCACGTTTTATTCAAACGAGATCATGTAGTAATACACCGGCTGGCCGCCGTCAACGACGTTTACATCCGCCATCGGCAGGCGCTCGCCGAGCAGGTCGGCCGCGTGCTGGGCGGCGTCGCCCTGCACGTCCTCGCCGTAGTAGATGGAGACGATCTCGGGGTCGAGGTCGTTCGCGGCGTCCGCGATCCTGGTCAGCACCTTGTCGAGGTCGGCGTCGCTGCCGAGCAGCGCACCGTCCATCAGCGCCAGATACTCGCCCTTGTGAATGTCGTGGCCGTCAAAGTCGGAGTCGCGCGCGGCGTAGGTAATCTGTGCGGTGTGCACACTCTCGATCGCGGCGCTCAGCTCCGCCTCGATGACGTCCTCGGCGCTCGCCGGGTCGAAGGAGAGCATCGCGGTAATGCCCTGCGGCACGGTCTTGGTCGGGATGACGATGACTTTCTTGTCCGACAGCGGGATGCACTGCTGGGCGGCCATGATGATGTTCTTGTTGTTCGGCAGCACGAACACGACCTCCGCCGGCGTCTTGTTGACCTCGGTGAGGATGTCCTCCGTGGAGGGGTTCATGGTCTGGCCGCCGGTGACGACGCGGTCCACGCCCAGTTCGCGGAAGAGGTTCGCCATGCCCTCGCCGGCAGACACGGCTACGACGCCGAACTGCTTTTCGGGCTTGGCCACGGCGGGCTCAGCTTCGGCCTCGGCTTCGGCGGCCGCAGGAGCGGCTTCCTTGCCGGAGAGCGCGGTGTGCTGGTTGCGCATATTTTCGATCTTCACGGTCTGGAGCGGGCCGTAGGTCAGCGCCTCGGTCAGGACCTCGCCGGGCACATTCGTGTGCACGTGCACCTTGATGATCTCGTCGTCGTCGACCACGACGACGCAGTCGCCGAGATTCTTCAGGAACGAGCGCAGGAGCTCCGGGCTCTTGCTGTTTTCACGCGCGACGATGAACTCCGTGCAGTAGCCGAACGTGATCTCGCCGGTGTCGAACTCGGAGAAGTCCGCGCCCTCTTTCGGCGCCTGTGCGGCAGCCGGAGCGGCGGCGGTCACGGGGGCGGCGGTGCGGCCCTGCAGATAGCCGAGCATGGCGTCCATGACGAGCACGAAACCCTCGCCGCCGGCATCGACCACGCCTGCGCGGCGCAGCACGGGGTTGATGTTCTGCGTGTCGGCCAGCGCCTCGCGCGCGGCGACGAGCAGCGCGTCGAGCATGCCCTCAAAGTCCGTGCTGTCCTTGGCGAAGGCCACGGCGGCCTGCGCGCCCAGACGGCTGACGGTGAGGATCGTGCCCTCGGCCGGCTTCATGACGGCCTTGTAGGCGGCGTCCACGCCGGCGGAGACGGCGGCGGCAAATTCCGCGGCGTTTGCGGTCTCGCGGCCCTTGAGGGACTTGGCGATCCCGCGGAACAGCAGCGACAAGATGACGCCGGAGTTGCCGCGCGCACCACGCAGCAGCGCGCTCGCGGCGCAGTCGGCCACGGCGCCGACGGTCTCGGTCTGCTTGCGGCCGAGCTCGATGGCGGCCGAGTTCATCGTCAGGCTCATGTTCGTGCCGGTGTCGCCGTCCGGAACGGGGAAGACGTTGAGCTCGTTGATCTTCTGTTTGTTTTCTTCCAGTGCCGCGTTTGCGCACAGGAGCATTTCCCGGAGCGCTGCGGCATCAATGATCTCTCTCAAATCTGTACACCTCCGACAGGGGGAATGAAAATGGCCCGGAAGCGCGGCTCCCGGGAGGGAAGCGGTGCGAATGCTCCTGCTTAATCGAGGAACATGGTGTCCACGTACACGTCCACGCGCGCCACGGGCACGCCGGTGGCCTGATTGACCTTGTAGCTGACCTCATTGATGATGCTGTGGGCAAGTGCGGAAATGTTCACGCCGTGGTCGACCGCGATGTGCAGCTCCAGCGAGATGCTGCCGTCGTCGGCAAACGTGGCGTTGACGCCTTTGGACATGGATTCACGGCGCAGGAGCTGGAACGGTCCGCTGTCTTTGCTGCGGCCGACCATGCCCTTCACGCCGAAGCAACTGGTCGCGGCGTCGCCTGCAAGGTTGGTGAATACTTCGTTGGTGATGCTGATGGTGCCATTCGATTGTTCGATTTTGACCATGTAGACAGCCCCTTTCTTAACAGCAGTGATATATTATATAACAATAGGTGAGAAATCACAAGCGAAAAATTAGCGAAAAAACTGGACATTTTCCGTGAAAACGCCGGTTTTCACCCGGAAACTTGCACGTTTTCAATAGTTGCGTTTCGAAAAATGAAACAAGAATCAAAAAACTATTATTTACGTTTTTTTGAAACTGTGTTATCATATTGACGTGAATGGGCGGATAGGTGCCCATTCACAAATATAGGATAACATATAAGAGAAATAGGAGATGAAGTTTATGGCAAGAAAGCTCGTTACCATGGACGGCAACAACGCTGCCGCCCACGTGTCCTACGCCTTTACGGAAGTGGCTGCCATTTACCCGATCACCCCGTCGAGCCCGATGGCCGACCTGGTCGATCAGTGGGCCGCTGCCGGCCGCAAGAACATCTTCGGCACGAAGGTCCGTGTGCAGGAAATGCAGGCAGAGTCCGGCGCAGCCGGCGCTGTCCACGGTTCGCTGAATGCCGGTGCCCTGACCACGACGTATACCGCCTCTCAGGGCCTGCTGCTCATGATCCCGAACATGTACAAGATGGCAGGTGAGCTGCTCCCGGCCGTGTTCCACGTGACGGCCCGCGCGCTCGCGTCGCACACGCTGTCCATTTTCGGCGATCAGTCCGACGTCATGGCCTGCCGCCAGACCGGCTTTGCCATGCTCGCTGAGGGCAATGTGCAGGAAGTTATGGATCTGTCCCCTGTGGCGCATCTGGCCGCCATCAAGGGCCGCGTCCCGTTCCTGAACTTCTTTGACGGCTTCCGTACCTCGCACGAGATCCAGAAGATCGCTGTCTGGGATTATGACGATCTGGCCGAGATGGTCGACATGGATGCGGTCAATGCCTTCCGTCAGCGCGGCCTGAACCCGCAGCATCCGCAGATGCGCGGCAGCCACGAAAACGGCGATATCTTCTTCCAGAACCGTGAGGCGTCTAATAAGTATTATGACGCCGTGCCGGATCTGGTCGAGGAGTACATGGGCAAGATCAATGCCAAGCTCGGCACCAACTACCAGCTCTTCAACTACTATGGCGCTCCGGATGCTGACCGTGTCATCATTTCCATGGGTTCCATCTGCGACGTGGCCGAGGAAGTCATTGACTACCTCAACGCGCACGGCGAGAAGGTCGGCCTCGTGAAGGTCCGCCTGTACCGTCCGTTCCGTGCCGACAAGCTCATCGCGGCCATCCCGGCGACCTGCAAGAAGATCGCCGTGCTCGACCGCACGAAGGAGCCCGGCGCACAGGGCGAGCCCCTGTACCTCGACGTCGTCACCGCGCTGGCCAACGCCGGCCGCAACGACATCGTCGTCACCGGCGGCCGCTACGGCCTCGGCTCCAAGGACACCCCGCCGTCCTCCGTGTTCGCGGTCTACGAAGAGCTCAAGCACGACACGCCGAAGCGTCAGTTCACCATCGGCATCGTCGACGACGTGACCAACCTCTCCCTGCCGGAGCATGACGCGCCCGACACCTCTGCCGAGGGCACCATCGCCTGCAAGTTCTGGGGTCTCGGCGGCGACGGCACCGTCGGCGCGAACAAGAACTCCATCAAGATCATCGGCGACCACACCGATAAATACGTGCAGGCCTACTTCCAGTACGACTCCAAGAAGACCGGCGGCGTGACCATCAGCCACCTGCGCTTCGGCGATCACGAGATCAAGAGCCCGTACTATATCAATAAGGCCGACTTCGTGGCCTGCCACAACCCGTCCTACATCACCAAGGGCTTCAAGATGGTCCAGGACGTCAAGCCCGGCGGCGTGTTCATGATCAACTGCGAGTGGACGCCCGAGGAGCTCAGCCACCATCTGGACGCTTCCGCCAAGCGCTACATTGCCCGCAACAACATCCAGCTCTACACGATCAACGCCATTGACCTGGCCATCCAGATCGGCATGGGCAAGCGCAACAACACCATCCTGCAGTCCGCGTTCTTCTCTCTGGCGAAGATCATGCCGGAAGAGGACGCCATCCGCTACATGAAGGAGAAGGCCAAGGCTTCCTACATGAAGAAGGGCGAGGACGTGGTCGAGATGAACTACAAGGCCATCGACCTCGGCGCGACCGCGTATGTGAAGATCGACGTTCCGGCCGACTGGGCCGACGCCGTGGACGAAGCGCCCGCCAAGGAGCTGGCCGGCCGTCCGGCCACCGTCAAGATGGTGCGCGACATCCTCACTCCGGTCGACAAGATGGACGGCGACAGCCTGCCGGTCTCCGCGTTCGTCGATCACGCCGACGGCACGTTCGAGCTCGGCGCCTCCGCGTATGAGAAGCGCGGTGTGGCCGTCTCCGTGCCCGAGTGGGACAGCACCAAGTGCATCCAGTGCAACCAGTGCGCCTATGTCTGCCCGCACGCGACCATCCGCCCGTTCGCGCTCACTGCCGACGAGCTGGCCGCCGCGCCCGCGCAGACCAAGGCAGTCGACTTCAAGGTCGGCGCCGGCAAGGGCGTTTACAAGTTCTCCATGGCCATCTCCCCGCTTGACTGCATGGGCTGCGGCGTCTGCACGCACGTCTGCCCGGTCGGTGCGCTGACGATGCAGCCGCTCGAGAGCCAGGAAGATCAGCAGCCCGTGTTCGACTACATGGTCGCCAAGGTCGCCGAGAAGAAGGAACTTCAGGACTTCACCGTCAAGGGCAGCCAGTTCCGGCAGCCCATGCTCGAGTTCTCCGGTTCCTGCGCCGGCTGCGCCGAGACGAGCTATGCCCGCCTGATCACGCAGCTGTTCGGCGATCACATGATGATCTCCAACGCGACCGGCTGCTCGTCCATCTGGGGCGGCCCGGCTGCCACCAGCCCGTACACCGTCAACAAGGAAGGCAAGGGTCCCGCCTGGGCCAACTCCCTGTTCGAGGATAACGCGGAGCACGGCCTCGGCATGTATCTCGGCCAGAAGAAGATCCGTGACGATCTGGCGGAAGACATCCGTTACATCGCTGAAAACGGCAAGGATCCCGCCAAGGTCGCGGCTGCGAAGAAGTACCTCGAGACCTATAACGACGGCGAGGCCAACCAGATCGCCACGGCGGAGTTCCTCGCTGTGATGGAGGCCAAGCCCGCCTGTGACTGCGAGCGCTACCAGCGCGTCATGGCCAACAAGGACTTCCTCAACAAGAAGAGCTGCTGGATCTTCGGCGGCGACGGCTGGGCATATGACATCGGCTTCGGCGGTCTGGACCATGTCCTGGCGCAGGACGAGGACGTGAACGTGTTCGTCTTCAACACCGAGGTCTACTCCAACACCGGCGGACAGGCGTCCAAGGCCTCCAACATCGGTCAGGTCGCGCAGTTTGCGGCTGCCGGCAAGGAGCTCAAGAGCAAGAGCCTTGCCGAGATCGCCATGAGCTATGGCTACATCTACGTGGCGCAGGTCGCCATGGGCGCCAACCCGGCGCAGACCATCAAGGCCATCAAGGAAGCGGAGGCTTACCACGGCCCGTCCCTGATCATCGGCTACGCCCCCTGCGAGATGCACAGCATCAAGAAGGGCGGCATGACCAACTGCCAGGGCGAGATGAAGCGTGCGGTCGACTGCGGCTACTGGAACCTGTTCCGTTACGATCCGTCCGCTGAAAAGCCCTTCGCGCTCGACAGTAAGGAGCCGGCCGGCGGCTACCGCGACTTCCTCATGAACGAGGCGCGCTACGCCCGCCTGACCAACGAGTTCCCGGATCGCGCCGAGGAGCTGTTTGCGAAGTCTGAGGACAACGCCAAGGCCCGCTACGAGCACCTGCTCAAGCTCAAGAAGCTCTACGACGAGGCATAAGTTTACCTACCTACGCAGGCGGGGCTGATCTCAGCCCCGCCTTTTTGCGCTTAAAAGTGCAAAAAGGCGCCACTCCATCCGCGGCGGGCCTTGCGCTCTCGAGCGCCCCTGCTGCTCTGAGAGCGGAAATTCCCACACTGCATTGAGATGCGGTGTTTTCGGACACCATGGCATGCATGCATCCTTCTCCAACACCCCGCCCGCCGGAACGTGTTGAAAACCGGCGGGGTATGGCGTATACTAAGCAGCAGATCACTACGAAAGGGGAGACCGCCATTTGAATACGGACACCTATCAGAACGCGCTCGAATCCACGAAAGACAGCATCGAGGACGTGAATAACGCCATCGGCTTCAGCCTCGGCAGTCTCACGCTCGAAAAGCTCATCACCTCCGCCATCACGCTCGTGATCTGCGTGCTCGTCATCTGGCTCGTCATGCGCGTCGCACGGCGCATCTCGGCGCACTCGCGCCTGTCGGAGAGCCTGAGCCGATTCATCCTCAAGGTGCTCAAGATCGCGCTGGAGTTCATGGCCATCCTCATCGTGGCCGACAGTCTCGGCTTTAACGTCACGGCGCTGCTGGCGGTGTTCAGCCTGCTCGGCCTGGCTTTGTCGCTCTCGGTGCAAAACTGCCTGTCCAACGCCATGAGCGGCATCACCATCCTGCTCACGCGGCCGTTCGAGGACGGCGATTTCATCGAGGCCGGCGACGTGAGCGGCACCGTCAAGGACATCGGCCTGATCTATACGCAGCTGCGTACGCTGGACAATAAGGACATTTATGTGCCCAACAGCGACCTCTCGGCGTCCAAGATCGTCAATTATAGCCGCGAGCCGCAGCGGCGCGTGGACCTGACGTTCGGCGCGGACTATACCTGCCGTCCGGAGCAGGTGAAGGCGGCGCTGCACAACGCCGTGTCGCTCGTGTCCGGCATCCTGCCGGAGCCGGAGCCGTTCGTGCGCGTGTCGGGCTACGGGGAGAGCAATATCGAGTACACGGTGCGCGTCTGGTGCAAAACGGCCGACTACTGGGCCGTATATTATGACCTCATGGAGGCCGTCGGCGCGGCGTTTGACGCCCACGGCGTGTCCATGTCCTACCCGCAGATGAATGTGCACGTGCTCGATACGCCGGAAAGTGCAAAAAAGGATTGACTTTCCCGGTTTTTCAGGTATAATAATATGGCCTGTGTGTTGACATGGGCGATCCTTGCTCTCATTTGAGATGAGGGCCACTAGACCAGAAGGAGGTGCAACTGAAATGGCAAAAACCACCGAAAAGTACGAACTGATGTATATCATCAACCCCAATCTGTCGGAGGAAGAGACTGCAGCAGTCGTCGAGAAGTTCAAGGCGCTTGTCGAGCAGAACGGCACGCTGGAGGAAATGGAGGAGATGGGTAAGCGCAAGCTCGCTTACGAGATCAACTACATTTCTGAGGGCTACTACGTGCTCGTCAAGTTCACCAGCGGTCCGGATTTCCCGGCCGAGCTGGATCGTGTGCTGGGCATCACGGACGGTATTCTCCGCTCCCTGATCACCCGTCGCCCGGAATAAGGAGGCACGGCAATGCTGAACCACATTGTGCTCATGGGCCGTCTGACCCGTGACCCCGAGCTTCGTTATACCCAGTCCCAGATCCCCGTGGCTTCGTTTACGCTGGCGGTCGACCGTGATTTCGGCGGTCGTGACGGCGGCGAGAAGCAGACGGACTTCATCGACATTGTCGCCTGGAGAAGCACGGCGGAGTTCGTCTCCAAGTACTTCACCAAGGGCAGCATGGCCGCCGTGAGCGGCCGCCTGCAGATCCGCGACTGGACCGACCGTGAAGGCGGCAAGCGCCGCAGCGCGGAGGTCGTAGCGGACAATGTCTACTTCGGCGAGAGCAAGCGCCGCGACGGCGGCGATGCGCCTCGTCCGGCAGCGCCGAGCACATCGGCACCGGCTCACCGCGGCAGCTATGGCGGATATGACAATGTCCCCCAGGGCGGCAGCGCTTTTTCCGAGCTGGACGACGATGACGGCGATCTGCCGTTCTGATTTTGATAAAGGAGGATTACAGTCTTGGCTTTTGACAGAGATAAGAGCAAGAACCGCAAACGCAGAAAAGTTTGCCAGTTCTGTGTGGACAAGTGCACTTATATCGACTACAAAGACACCGCGAAGCTTCGCCGCTTCCTGTCCGAGCGCAGCAAGATCCTGCCGCGCCGCACGACCGGCACCTGCGCGATGCATCAGCGCGAGCTCACCGAGGCTATCAAGAGAGCGCGTCAGATCGCCCTCCTGCCGTACGTGACCGACTGAGTTTCTGTTCACAGACGCAAACAGCCCTCATCGAATGATGGGGGCTGTTTTTTGTATGCATTTGTGCCGCGTCAGTCCTCGAGATGCAGCGGTATTTTTTCCACCTGCGCAATGCAGGAGACCATGGCGCGGATCTGCGGCGTGAGCACCTTGTCGCGGTGATGTACCAGCTGGCTCCACTGCTCCATGTGGCAGTCCGCGACCGGCAGAATGACGAGCCGGCCCTCTTCCGCGCGGCGGCGCGCCGTGTAGCGCGGCAGCACGGACAGATAGGGATTGTGCTCGAGCAGCTGCATGACCATGCTCGTACTCTCCAGCTCCAGAAACGGCCGGATCGACAGCTTCTGGTGCGCCAGCTCCATGTCGAACTGGTGGCGGTAGCTGTTGAACTGCGGCATGAGCACGAATGGCTCGTTGACGAGGTCGGCCAGCTTGAGCTGCTTGACGGCAGCAAACGGGTGCTTGGGGCTTGCGACGATGACGATCTCCTGCGGGCACTCGAAGAGCTTGACGCGCTGCGCGTCATAGCCCATGTCGTCGAGCGTGTAGATCAGGTCGACTTCATTGTGCATGAGCATATCTGAGAGCGTTTTGGTGTCGCCCTCGACCAGCTGTGTGTTCACATGCGGACAGTGCTCATGATACAGCGGCAGGATCTCACCGAAGCTGGCCGTCATGATCGATTCGATTGTGCCGATGCGCAGCGTGCCGGTCAGATCGCGTTCCTGCACCGTGAACGACACGGCGCGCGCCGCGGCCGATACGACATCGCGTGCGTAGGGAATGAATTCCTGCCCGTAGTGGGTGATGGATACGGTTTTGCCAATGCGATCAAACAGGCGCACGCCCAGCTCGTTTTCGAGCTGCTGGACCTGTACCGTAACGGCGGACTGGGAATAACCCAGGGATTCTGCGGCCTTGGAGAAGCTCTGCAGCTGCGCGACCTTTAAAAATGTGGTCAGCAAACGAAGTTCCATAGGCAATGCCTCCTTATCCCGATCTGGATCCGTTTTTTTCTCAAATTTATAATACGTCGCAAATCCAGCCTGCGTCAAGCTTTTTTTCGGCTATCCAACAGATCGCAGGGACAGATCGACAGAAAATTATCATTTTCGCGAAAGAATATCATCAGATTTTTGAATTGAATCGAAAACGCAAAACGTTCCTTTCAAAATTGTGAATTTTACAACAGGCGGACGTTGTGCTATTATGCAACTGTAAACAGAGGGATCGGAAAACGCCCTCGGAACCCCAAAAACAGGAGGTAGCTGCTATGAAAAACATCTGGCTGAATATTCTGGCATTCGCTGCGTTTCTCGCGATCGAGATCACCGCTGTCTCCTTTATGAGCATGTACTCCGCCCGCTCTGCCGCGATGGCGCTGCTGGGTGTGCTTGCGCTCGTGATCGGCGGCCTTTACACGGCTCTGCTTGGCAGAGACATCGTGCGCATCCGGCGCTGATCCCGTTTTCCTTTGCTATTTTTCATCCATTTCTGTTTTTTCTCCATGGTTTCCGGGAGTAACCGCCTCCCGGTGACCGCCCCCCAATGTGCGGTTTCCCCGCACGAAAAAATCTCCTCCCGTAACCGCCGGGAGGAGATTTTTTTAATTTCTGCACATGTCGTGCCGGAGCATTTACAACCGCGCCGTGCTGTGGTACACTACGCTCAGAACTGCATACTGCGCAGTCTTCGCCGCTTCGGGCGGCAGGGGGAATGTGGGTGCAAAACCCCGCGAGTCGGTCACTGTGAAGCCGCCGAAAGGCGGATCAGTCAGAATACCCGAAGGCTGCAGGCATTTCTGCCGGAACCGGAAACTGCATGGCTGAACGAAGAGATTTCGTTTGGCCGGTTTTGCTGCAGCTGTCCGCCGGTCCCGGCGGGCAGAAATTTTTTGTTTCAGGAGGAAGCAACATGAAAAAACGGTTTTTGGCGCTGCTTCTGGCGCTGACGCTGGTCTTCAGCCTCATGCCGGCGGCGCTGGCTGTGGGACCGGACGTCCCGACGGACGCGACGGCTCCGAGCGGTGTGACGGCCCCGACGGCCCCGACGGCTCCGACGGCCCCGACGGCTCCGACGGCCCCGACGGCTCCGACGGCCCCGACGGCCCCGTCGAGCCCGTCGTCTCCATCGGCTCCGTCGAGCCCGACGGAACCCTCGAGCGTGTACACCGTCACGTTCCGGCTGCACACGGACACGGACGATTGGATCCAGCCGACCACGGTTGCCAATCTGCCTGAGGGCGCAACGGTATTCGATGTGTTCCGGCAGATGCTGGCCGCCGAGGGCTATACGTATGAATGCGCGGACCAGTACTGCTATGTGCAGGCGATCACCGCGCCGGATGGCACCAGAGTCGCCGAGCTCAGCAAGGGGCAGAACTCCGGCTGGCTCTTCCGCGTCAACGGGGATATCCCGGATGTGGCTATGGACGCCTACCGGCTCGAGGACGGGGATGAGATCGAGGTGTTCTTCACTGCGGATTATCTGCTCGAGCCCGGCATGGTCCTGCCGTTTACCGATGTGTCGTGGGATCACTGGGCGTACACTGCCATCAAGCGCATGTATACCCGTAACCTCATGGTCGGCGTGGACGACAAGACCTTCGCGCCCGACCTGACGCTCACCCGCGCCATGCTCGCGGTCATTCTCTATGCCAGAGCCGGTGAGCCGGCGGTCACGGCGGAAAACAAGTTCTCGGACGTTCCGACCGGCCAGTGGTATACGAACGCGGTCATCTGGGCGGCTGAAAATGGCATCGTTGCCGGCTGCGGTGACGGCACGTTCCGGCCCGACGCTGCGGTCACGCGCGCACAGGCGGCTGTCATGCTCTGCGGCTTTGCGGCTTTCTCCGGTGACGACGTGACGGCGCGCGCCGATCTCTCAGCGTTCGGCGACGCGGCGGACGTTCCGTCCTGGGCGCAGGCTGAGCTGCAGTGGACCGTTGCCAGACAGCTCATCGTCGGCCGCGACGGCAAGCTCCTCGCGCCGAACGACGCGGTGACCCGCGCCGAGATGGCCTCCATCCTCAGCGCTTACATTCGCAAATAAGCATTCCATCAGTGCACCCCCGGACTTCGGTCCGGGGGTGTTTTGCGTGTTCGGCGCCGGCGTGCGGCGCTTTGCGGGCCGTGCGCTTTGCCCGCGAATGCAGTCGGAAAAAGGATTTACAACCGCGCCGGTCTGTGATACACTACGACCGAAACTGTATATTGCGCAGTCTTCGCCGCTTCGGGCGGCAGGGGGAATGTGGGTGCAAAGCCCCGCGAGTCGGTCACTGTGAAGCCGCCGGAAGGCGGATAAGTCAGAATACCCGAAGGCTGCAGGCATTTCTGCCGGAACCGGAAGTTGCATGGCTGAACGAAGAAATTTCGTTCGGCTGGTTTTGCTGCACCTGTCCGCCGATTCCGGCGGGCAGAATTTTTTTGTTTTGGGAGGAAAGCACATGAAAAAACGGTTTCTGGCCCTGCTGCTGGTGCTGACGCTGCTCGTCGGCCTCATGCCGGCGGCACTGGCCGCGGACACGCTCAGCGGCAGCGGCACGGAGGACGATCCGTACCTGCTGGCCACGGCGGCAGATCTCAAGGCGTTCCGCGACATGGCCAATGCGGAGGCGTCCAGCAAGCTCTGCGCGACGCTGACGGCCGACATTGACCTGGGCGGCGAAGCATGGACTCCATTTGAACCGTCGTCCGGCTATATGTCAGAGGCATATGCCGGCACATTTGACGGCGCGAACCACACCATCAAGGGCCTGTCGGTGAACTTGACTTCGAATGCCGGTGCCGGCCTGTTCGGCACGGTCTGCGGCGCGACCATCAAGAATCTGAAGGTCGAGGGCAATGTTTCTGCGAGCAGTAGTGTTTTCGTGGGCGGCATTGTCGGCAGAACGCAGACCAGCGCCACGATCGACAGCTGCTCTTTTGCCGGAACTGTCACCTCTACGAAGAAAAACGGCGCTGCAGGAACGGCCGGTATTGTTGGCAGAGTCAATGCCGGAACAGTCACGATCACGAACTGTGCAAATACTGCGACGATAAACGGAACCGGTGCAATTGCAGCAGGTATTCTTGGCAATGGTGGCAGAAACAAGGTCACGATCGAAAACTGCTATAACACCGGTGCGATCAGCGGTCAGTATTACGCTTCCGGCATCTGCGGCAGCAGCACAATCAAGGAGCAGACCAGTAGTATTCGTAACTGCTATAACAGTGGTACGATCACCGCTACGAATGGCGGAAGCTATTACGCGGGCATCACCGCAAACTTTAAGGGCACGATCAGCAACAGCTACTATGCGAATCCGGCAGCGGATGCACTCGCTGGTGCCACACCTGCTACGGCGATCGCTGTCACCTCCCCCGGCGGCCTTGCGGGCAAGCTCGGCAATGCCTTCCAAGAGGACACGGCGGGCGCGAACAACGGCTACCCCATCCTCGTTTGGCAGGCGGGCGAAGTGGTGCAGCCTGATCCGCGCATCGAGCTGACCGGCCCGGACACGCTCTGGCGCACGGCGAATGAGCCGCAGCCGCAGGCGACGATCACAGCCGCGTGCAAGGACATGGACAAGGACACGCGCGTCGACTGGACGCTGACGGAGGGCGAGGGCATCGTCACGCTCGAGACGCCGGAGGGCGCGGGCGCGGCCAACCAGTCCGTGATCGTCAAGGCGACGGCCGACGGCGCCGGTAAGGCGGTCATCACGGCCAGCACGGCCAACAGCATCACGGCGAGCCTCACGATCTACGTCATCCCCCAGATCACGACCGTGGAGCTCGAGGGCGTTGCTGCCGTGGGCGAGACGGTACGCGCCAAGATCAATGTCCTCGGCGGCGGCGAGTACGACTACGAGAATTTCCCGAAACTGAAGATCGAGTGGCGCTATCTCACGGCCGCGGACTACAGCGCGGGCAACACCGGCACCAGCTCGTATAAGGAGATCACCGGCACGACCGGCCGGGAGTACACCATCCCGGAGGACATGGCGGGCAATTACCTGTCCTTCCTGCTCTATGACACCGTCTCCAGAGAATATAAAACGCTCAGCAGCCCCGTGCGCATCGCCACGGCGGAAGAGCGCCTGCTCAAGGCCGACGCCTCGGCCCTGACGCTCGATACCTCCGACATCCGCGCGGTCGCGACGCTCACGCTGCCGGCGGCCGGGGCCGTGAACGGCTCTGCCATCACGTGGGCGAGCTCGGACAGCAGCATCATCGACCCGGCCACCGGCGTCGTGACGCTGCCGGCCAGCGGCATCCAGACCGTTACTCTCTCGGCGACGCTCACGCGCGGCGAGGCCACTGCCTACCGCAGCTTTAACATCTGCGTCTGGTCGCAGGCGGAGCTCGATAAGGAAGCCGCCAAGAGCGAGCTGCGCAAGCTCGTCGAGCGGCTCGACGGCACCATCACCCTGACGCCGGAATACGGCCAGGACACGAACGTGAACACGATGCTCAGCGCGAAGCTCGACGACAGCAGCATCGCAGTCAGTGTCTCCAAGGTCGAGGAAGTGTATGGCGGTGCGGGCGTCGCGGCCGACGGCACCATCGCGTATTTCTTCGTCGACCCGAACACCACGCCGCTCGTGCACAACGGCAGCTACAACGTCACGTTTGCGCTCAGCAAGGCCGGCGCAACCGAGACACTGCAGGTCCCGGTCGTCATCGGCTGGGACGTGCAGCGCGTGCGCGATGCGATCTCTGCCGAGATCACGAGCCAGCTCACCACCGAGGGCCTGTGCGCCGCCGGGGAGGACCCGAACCTGCTCACGCAGGATCTGACGCTGCCGAAGGTCATCGACGGCAAGCGGTGGGCGCTCATCTCCTGGACGTCCAGCGACCCGACGGCGATCGCCGTCAGCGACAAAAACCAGCAGACGCCGGACACGCTCTTTGACCCTTATGTCGGCGTGGTCAAGACGCCCGCGCAGGACAAGGCCGTCACCCTCACCGCGACTGTGACCTTCCAGCTCACGGACACGCAGGAGCAGACCATTACCGTGAGCAAGGTCTTCTATGTCGCCGTCAAGGGGCAGGAGACGACCGTGCGCGAGGATCTGCTGGCAAAGCTCGATGCGGGCTTTGCCGCCTATGGCGGCCTGCGCGATGCCGTGACGGGTCTGCCCCTTACGCAGCGCGACGGCAAGTACCTTGCCGCAAACGATATTCACTTCCCGACCACGCGCGATTTCGGCGTGGACGGCAAGTACACCCCCGTGACCATCACGAGCAGCGATGAAGACACCATCGTGCCGCCGGATGTGAACAACGCCGCGCGTGCGGCCGTCTACCGCCCGCTGCCCGGCGAGGCAGCAAAGGACGTCACCGTCACGGTGACGCTCACGGATGCCGACAGCGGCGTCGCTGCTTCGTGTGATTTCGTGATCGAAGTCCAGCCGCTCACGCAGGCGGAGATCGACGCGGAGCTCGCGCTCATGGCCGAGGTCAAGGCGCACTACTTTGACGGCATCCGCAACGCCAACACGGACGCAAAGAACATTCTCACCGACCTGCACCCCTTCCAGGAGGCGTATCTGGATGCGGACGGCCAGCTTGTCTGGGTCTACGACAGCAAGGATGTCACCGGCAGCGGCATCGTCCCCGTGGCGATGGACGGCTGGACGGAAAGCGAGCAGTGGCGGCTGTTCCGCTCGTCCAATTCCCGCGTGATCAGCCACGAGAACCTGCTCGTGACCCGTCCCGCGGAGGACAAGACCGTCACGATCCGCAGTGAGCTCTCGAGCGAGACGCTCGGCAAGTACGCCGCACGTTATCCGGACAACGCGGACTTCCAGGCGCTGAGCCGTCAGGCGGTGTCCGCGAAGGTCACGGTCACCGGCACGAACACGCCCATCCGCGCCCAGCTGCAGGCAAAGCTGGACGGCGGCTTTGCGGCGGCCGGCCTGCGCGATGCCTATACCGGCAGCGCGCTCACGCTCAGCGACGGCAAGTATCTGACCACGGAAGATATTCTCTTCCCGACCCTGCAGGACTTTGGCGTTGACGGCAGAAACTGCACCGTCACCGTTACCAGCAGCGATCCGGAGACGCTCGCTGCCCCAGACCTGAACGACACCGTCTGTGCGGCCGTCTGGCGCCCGCTGCCCGGCGCGGCGGCAAAGGACGTCACCGTGACGGTGACGCTCACGGATACGGCCACCGGCGTGGCGGCGGAGCGCAGCTTTGTTGTCACTGTTCAGCCGCTCACGCAGGCGGAGATCGACGCGGAGCTCGCGCTCATGGCGCAGGTCAAGGCGCACTACTTTGACGGCATCCGCAACCAGAACACCGACCCCGGGAACGTGATGACCGATCTGCATGCCTTCCAGGAGGCGTATCTGGACGCAGACGGCCAGCTCGTCTGGGTCTACGACAGCAAGGATGTCACTGGCAGCGGCATCATCCCTGCGGAGATGGACAACTGGCAGTCGGTCAAGCAATGGAGCCGCTTCCGCTCGTCCGACCCGGCTGTGATCAGCCATGAGAACCTGTCCGTGACCCGCGCGGCGGAGGACACGGTCGTTACCATTTTCAGCGAACTCACCAGTGAGCGGCTGGGCAAATACGCCGCGCACTATCCGGACAATGCCGAGCTCCAGAAGCTGAGCCATCAGGCGGTGTCCGTGGAGCTGACGGTCACCGGCACGACGCCGGTAGAGCCGACGCCCGTGGAGCCGACACCTGTGGAGCCGACGCCTGTGGAGCCGACACCTGTGGAGCCGACGCCTGTGGAGCCGACGCCTGTGGAGCCGACGCCTGTGGAGCCGACGCCTGTAGAGCCGACACCTGTGGAGCCGACACCTGTGGAGCCGACACCCGTGGAGCCGACGCCCGTGGAGCCGACGCCTGTGGAGCCTGTCTCTTATACACATCTCCGAGCCCACGAGACCGGAGCCTATCTC
>ENA-OZGS01000136-OZGS01000136.1-human-gut-metagenome-genome-assembly--contig:-NODE-136-length-31178-cov-10.101404_pt1 | contig 31178 bp, 29 predicted proteins | sample MGYA00245121_ERZ653667 | MGnify/ENA primary metagenome ERZ653667 (study PRJEB26926, sample SAMN06165248) | human gut metagenome | biome: ENVO:00009003; feature: ENVO:2100002; material: ENVO:00002003...
CGTCGATGTCCCGGGCGTGGGGGATGCCCTTTGCGATGTCGGCAGCGTGGGCGGCGATCTTAGAAGCCACGATGCCCTGCTTGACGTCGTCCACATTGGGCAGAGCCAGATGCTCGGCGGGGGTGACATAGCACAGGAAGGCTGCGCCGCTCATGGCCGCGACAGCGCCGCCGATGGCAGCAGTGATGTGGTCATAGCCAGGGGCGATGTCGGTGACGAGGGGGCCGAGGACGTAGAAAGGTGCGCCCATGCAGATGGTCTTCTGGATCTCCATGTTGGCGGCGACCTGGTTCAGAGGCACATGGCCCGGGCCTTCCACCATGACCTGGACGTTGTGCGCCCAGGCCCGCTTGGTCAGCTCACCCAGACGCACCAGCTCTTCGATCTGGCAGACGTCGGTGGCGTCGGCGAGGCAGCCGGGGCGGCAGGCATCGCCCAGAGAGATGGTGACGTCGTGCTCTTCGCAGATGTCCAGAATCTCGTCAAAGTGCTCATAGAAGGGGTTCTCGTTGCCGGTCATGCACATCCATGCAAACACCAGCGAGCCGCCGCGGCTGACGATGTTCATCTTCCGCTTATGCTTGCGGATCTGCTCGATGGTCTTACGGGTGATGCCGCAGTGGAGGGTGACGAAGTCCACGCCGTCCTCTGCGTGCAGACGTACCACGTCGATGAAGTCCTGTGCCGTCAGGGTGGCGAGGTCGCGCTGGTAGTGGATGACCGAGTCGTACACCGGCACAGTGCCGATCATGACGGGGCATTCGTGGGTCAGCTTCTGACGGAAGGGCTGGGTATTGCCGTGGCTCGAGAGGTCCATGATGGCCTCTGCGCCCATGTTGACGGCGCTCATGACCTTCTGCATCTCGATGTTGTAGTCCTTGCAGTCGCGGGAGACGCCGAGGTTGACGTTGATCTTGGTGCGGAGCATGGAGCCGATGCCCTCGGGGTTCAAGCACTCGTGGTGCTTGTTGGCCGGGATGGCGACCTTGCCCTCAGCGACCAGCTGACGGATCTCTTCGACGGTGCGGTACTCCTTCTTGGCCACCGTTTCCATCTGGGGCGTGACGATGCCCTTGCGGGCGGCATCCATCTGTGTGGTGTAAGTCTGCATTTGAAAATCCTCCGAAAATACGCTCTCTTTATTTATGAACAGCGTCCGGGACGCCGTGCATCCAGTTTTCGACCCCGACGCCGCCCAGAGTGTGGTCCAGCGGGCCGGAGCCGCGGCCCAAATCGAGCTGCGCGTTCAGCGCGTCGGTCAGGTAAGCCTTGGCCCGGGCGATCGCTTCTTCCAGTGCAAACCCTTTGGCAAGGTTGGCCGCAATGGCACTGGACAGAGTGCAGCCCGTGCCGTGGGTGTTGGGGTTGGCGATACGCTTACCCGGAAACCAGATCTCCGTGCCATCCGGGAAGGTGAGCAGATCGTCGGCGTCGGTGTCACTGTGGCCGCCCTTGAGCAGGACGGCACAGCCGCAGTCGGCGGCGCTGGCCCGGGCGGCGGCGCTCATGTCGGCACGGCCCGAGATGTGCAGACCGGACAGCACTTCGGCCTCGTGCCGGTTGGGCGTGATGACCTCGGCCAGAGGGAACAGCTCCCGGCGCAGAGTGCGCACGGCATCCGATGCAATCAAATCAGAGCCGGAGGTGGCTACCATCACGGGGTCCACGACGATGTGCTCCGCCTTGTAAAAGCGGAGACGCTCGGCGATCGTCTCAATGAGCGGGGCAGAGGACACCATGCCGATCTTGACGGCGCAGGGGCGGATGTCGGTGAAGACGGCGTCTATCTGCTGGGCCAGAAACTCGGGGCTGACCTCGAAGATGCCGGATACACCGGTGGTGTTCTGGGCCGTCAGGGCGGTGATGGCGCTCATGGCGAAGACGCCGTTCATGGTCATGGCTTTGAGGTCGGCCTGAATGCCGGCGCCGCCGCTGGAATCGCTGCCCGCGATGGTAAGTGCAGTTTTCATGGGTTTGCTCCTTTAGATGATTTGTTCTGTCAGTGCCTTCAGCTCTTTGCACTCAGCCTCAATGTCCTCGGCGCTGAAAATCGCGCTCACGAGGGCCACGCCGTCCGCGCCGGAGCCTTTGAGCTTGAGGATATTGTCTTTATGGATGCCGCCGATGGCCACGACCGGCACATCCACGGAGTCGCATATCTCTTTCAGTCTGCCCTCCGGCAGGACATCCACATCGGTTTTGGTGTGGGTGGAAAATGCCGCGCCGACGCCCAGATAATCCGCGCCGTGGGCCACGGCCAGCTGTGCTTCCTCGACGGAATGGGCCGACAAACCGATGATCATGTCAGGGCCCACCTTAGCACGGACGTCCGCGGCAGCCATATCTTCCTGCCCGACGTGGATGCCGTCAGCATGGCATTTTATAGCAATCTCGACGTTATCGTTGATGATGAAGGGTACACCATAGCTGCGGCAGAGGGCGGAAAGCTCCATGGCTTCCTGCAAAAATGCCGCGTCGTCCAGCTCCTTTTCCCGCAGCTGGACGCAGGTGACGCCGCCTTTCAGCGCGTCTTCCACCTGCTGGCGGAGGGTCTCGCGGCCCGTCCACGCCCGGTCTGTGACGGCGTAGAGAAGCATGGTGTGTTTATCGCATTTCATAGCGTGCTCCTTCCTCGAGCTGTTCGGGGGTCATGTTGAAGATCGCGTCGATGATGTAATTGCGGTAGGTGGCGTTGCCGTCCAGCCTGGACAGGCGGCTGTGAGCTGCTTCGCCCGCAAGGCCCATGGCGCAGACAGCTGCAGCAGCGGCTTCCAAAGGCTTGTCCGGGTTGGCCGCACAGAATGCCGCCGTCAGGGCCGAAAGCTGACAGCCAGTGCCGGTGACGGCGCTCATCATGGGGTGGCCGTTGCGGATGCAGAAAGCCCGCTCTCCGTCGGCCACGATGTCGATGGCACCGGTGACGGCGACGACCGCCCCTGTGCGGGCCGCAAACGCTTTGGCGAATGCCACGGTCTTGTCCAGCGTCTCGTCCGTCACCTTGTCGGCGGTGTCGGCGTCCACACCTTTTGTGGTGCCGCTGCCTGCCGCCAGCGTTCGAATCTCGGAGATGTTGCCCCGGATGACTGTGAACTTCACTTCCCGCAGGAGGCGCAGTGCCGTTTCGGTGCGCAGATGGGAAGCGCCTGCGCCCACGGGGTCCAGCACGACAGGACGGCCCAGCCGGTTGGCGGTGTGTCCCGCTAGCAGCATGGAGGGGATGGTGCGGCTGTTCAACGTGCCGATGTTGAGGTTCAGCCCGGCACACAGCGAGGTGATGTCCTCGACCTCGGCGGCATCATCCGCCATGATGGGGGACGCCCCGCAGGCGAGGACGATGTTGGCACAGTCGTTGACGGTGACGTAGTTGGTGATATTATGGACAAGCGGGCTTTTGGCCCGGACGTTGGCAAGGATGTTCCGAAACATGGCTTCTCCTTCGAATCAGCTCAGGCTGGCCTGCATGGCGCGGAGTGCGCCTGCGCGGGAAAGTGCGGCCAGCAGTGCGCCTGCAATGATGGCACCGCCGGCGGTGGAGACGAGGAAGGGGACGATGTAGGCGTAGAACGCGATGTCACCGGCGCTCTTGCCCATCAGCAGGATGGCGACGGGGTAGGCGCACAGACCGCCGAGGATGGAGGTGCCGAACACCTCGCCCACGAGGGTGGGCAGCAGCTTATTGGTCTTGTGGAAGACGATGCCGCAGAGCAGTGCGCCGAACATGCTGCCGGGGAAAGCCATCAGACTGCCCAGACCCAGCAGATTGCGCAGCAGGGAGGCAACGAAAGCCACGCCCACGCCGTAGTAAGGCCCCAGCAGGACAGCGCAGAGGATGTTGACCATGTGCTGCACAGGGGCGCATTTGCTGCCGAAGACCGGGAAGGAGAAGACGCTGCCCACGACAGCGACAGCGCAGAACATACCGGCGAGGGCCAGCTTTTTGGCAGAATAGTGTTTCATAGTGAGTGCTCCTTTTCAATAAAAAATAAGTGCAGGGGCAGACCGCCGCTCCCGCACACGAACAGACCCGGCACCCGCGCAGAGATGCCGGAAACGGAAGAAGCGGTCGAGGCTCACTGGCCTCCTCTCACGCCGGAACACGGCTTCCCATCGCATACAAAACCCCAGACTCAGGGCGCTCCCCCTCAGCCTGTGACAACAAAAAAGGAGACGCCTTCTGCGGCGTCTCCTGTAAAAATCCATAAACAGTGTTATGACTTCCTACGGCGGCATTATCCGCATCAGGTGCAGAAACTGTCCGAAAACAATTTCTAAAGGGTCGAAGTTCGAGAACTCCCTCTCAGCCTGCATTCACAAGCTCCCCTGTATTTGTTTGTCGGGAGTATTCTACACCCATCGGGGATAAAATGCAAGGGTTTTCTTTTTTCGCGGCGCGTTTTGTGGTATACTGAAAAAAACCCGCATTTGCAAAAATGGGCAGATAAAGGAGATATGGCTTATGGGTCTTGTCAAAGCGGCATTGGGCGCAGCATCCGGCGTGATGGGCGACCAGTGGAAAGAATACTTTTACTGCAGTGCTCTCCCGGCGGAGGTGCTGGCTGTCAAGGGACAGAAGAAAGTCTCCGGGCGCTCTTCCAATCGCCACGGCGCCGAGAATATCATCACCGACGGCTCCATCGTGGCGGTGGCCGAGGGCCAGTGCGCCCTCATCGTGGAGCAGGGCAAGGTGGTGGACCTCTGCGCCGAGGCCGGCGAGTACACCTATAACACCGGCACCCAGCCCTCTCTGCTGAGCGAGGGTCTGGCCAAGAACATCGACGAAGTCTTTGCTGAGATCGGCAAGCGGTTCAGCTTCGGCGGTCAGGCTGCCACCGACCAACGCATCTATTACATCAACACCAAGGAGCTGATGGGCAACAAGTACGGCACCCCCAGCCCCGTGCCGTTCCGCGTCGTGGACCAGCGTGCCGGCATCGACATCGACGTCAGCATCCGCTGCTTCGGCGAGTACAGCTACCGCATCGTCAACCCCATCCTGTTTTACACCAACGTCTGCGGAAATGTGGAAAACGAGTACACCCGTGACGCGCTGGAAGGCCAGATGCGCACCGAGATGATGACCGCATTGCAGCCCGCCTTCGCCCGCATCAGTGAGATGGGCATCCGCTACTCGGCTCTGCCCGGCCATACCACCGAGCTGGCCGAGGCTCTGAATCAGGAGCTGTCCGGCAAGTGGAGCAAGCTGCGCGGCATCGAGATCGTCTCCCTCGGCGTGTCCGGCGTCAAAGCCAGCGAAGAAGACGAGCAGATGATCAAGGAGCTGCAGCGCAGCGCCGCCTTTATGGACCCGACCCGCGCCGCCGCCCACATGGTGGGCGCACAGGCTTCGGCTATGCAGGCAGCGGCTTCCAATACCTCCGCCGGTCCGGCCATGGCCTTTATGGGCATGAATCAGGCCGCTGCTGCCGGCGGCATCAACGCCCAGGCCCTCTACCAGATGGGCGCACAGCAGCGGCCTGCCGCTGCTCCTGCTCCCGCAGCCGCCCCGGCGGCTGGCAGCTGGAGCTGCTCCTGCGGCCAGACCGGCAACACCGGCAAGTTCTGCACCGCCTGCGGCAAGCCCCGCCCCGAAGCAGGCTGGGTGTGCAGCTGCGGCGCACACAATACCGGCAAATTCTGCTCGGAATGCGGTAAGCCCCGCCCGGCGGCCAAGTGTCCGAACTGCGGCTGGACCCCTGCCGACCCGGCCAACCCGCCTAAGTTCTGCCCCGAATGCGGCAAGCCTTTCGGAGCCTGAAAGGGGAGTTGAGATATGGCAGAAAACACCACGAATTACCAATGCCCGGCCTGTACCGGCCCGCTGCGGTTCGACAGCGCCAGCGGAAAGCTCTGCTGTGATTACTGCGGCTCCACCTACGATGTAGCACAGGTCGAGGCTCTTTACGGCGAAAAGCAGGCTCAGGCCGATAAGGCCGCCGAAGCCGCCGAAAAGGCAGCGCCCAGCGGCCCTGTCTGGGGGGAGATGGAGACGGGAGATCTCAGCAGCCGCACCTGCACTTCCTGCGGTGCAGAGCTGGTCTGCGGCCCCGAAACAGCTGCCACCACCTGCCCCTACTGCGGCAACCCCACCGTGCTGGGCGGACAGCTTTCCGGCAAGCTCAAGCCGGAGTACATCATCCCCTTCCGGATGGACAAAAAGACCGCCATCGAGAACCTGAAGAAGTATTATAAGGGCAAAGCCTTCCTCCCCAAAGCCTTCAAAGAGTCCAACCACATCGAGGAGATCCAGGGCGTGTATGTGCCGTTCTGGCTCTACGATGGCCGGATGGAGGCCCGGGGCGCTTACAAGGCCGAGATCAGCGAGAGCCACCGTGAGGGCGACTACATTGTCACCACCACCAGGCATTTCGACGTGGCCCGCGTGGGCGATGCCGACTTTGTCCGGGTGCCGGTGGACGGCTCCAGCAAGATGCCGGACGCCCATATGGACGCCATCGAACCCTTCGACTACAGCGACCTCAAGCCCTTCTCCACGGCTTACCTGCCCGGCTTTCTGGCTGACCGATACGACGAGGACGACAAGAAGTGTGCTGCCCGCGTTCTGACCCGGATGAAGAACAGCACCGCTGCGGCCCTCCACGATACGCTGGGCGGCTACACCGGCGTCCAGACTCTCTCGGAGCAGATCGACTCGCGGACGCTGGAACCCCACTACGCTCTGCTGCCGGTCTGGATGCTCCACACCCGCTGGAAGGAGCAGGACTTCCTCTTTGCGATGAACGGCCAGACCGGCAAGCTCATCGGTGACCTGCCCGTGGATAAGGGCAGAGTAGCTGCATGGTTTGCCGGCATCAGCATCCCGCTGATGATACTGACGGCTCTCATCATGTTGCTGTGAGAGGGGGAGACGGGAATATGAAATACTGCAAAAAACTGTTTGCCCTTCTGGCTGCGGCCCTGCTCTGCATGGCCCTGACTCTGCCGGCCGGGGCAGCGGCCCCGCTGGTGCGGGACGAGTGCGGCGTCTTTGACGCCGACACGCTGGCCGACCTTGAGGAGCAGGCCGAAAGCGCCTCCGACGGCCACGACGTGGATGTCTACTTCCTCGTGGTGGACGACATCGGCGATGCCGACCAGCGCGACTACGCGAAAAATTATTACATCGCCAACGGCCTCGGCTATGGCGACGAACAGAGCGGCATCCTCTTCCTGCTGGCAGTCGGCTCCCGCAAGTACGTCACCATCACCTACGGCGAGGGCGTCACGGCTTTCACCGACTACCGCATCGAGCAGCAGGAGGACGAGATCGTCCCGGAGCTCTCCGATGAGGAATGGGCAGATGCCGCCTATACCTATATCGATATGTGCGACGATGCACTGGACTACTATGCCGACTATGGCGAGCCCATCGATGTGGATAACGACATCGGCCTGAAAGATCTGCTCATTGCCATGATCTTCCCTCTCGGCATTTCGGCGTTCATCTGCCTCATCCTCTACCACCAGATGAAGACGGCCCGGCAGAAAACGGAGGCCGACGAGTACATGCCCGGCTTTACCCTGCGGGTCAAGCGTGACCGCTACACCCACACTACCCGGGAGCGCACCTATGACCCGCCCCAGAAGGAGTCCAGCTCCTCCGGCGGTTCGTCCGTCGATTCCGACGGCTTCGGAGGTTCGTCGGGCGGCTCGTTCTGAAACATAAAAACGAAAACACCTCGCTGCATGACACAGCGGGGTGTTTTTGCTTTTACAGTCTCAGCCGAGGCTCACGCCCATCCGGCGGGCGACGGTGAGCAGCTCACAGCCCTCGGGGACGTTGCGGGTCTTACCGGCGATGTCCTCGAGGCGGTTGGCGACGACGCGGTTGTTGACCATGGCGACGGTGACGCCGTAGCGCTCCACTTCCACCAGCTTGGCGGCGTAGCTGCCGAACTCGGTGGCCAGCACACGGTCGTAAGCGCTGGGGCTGCCGCCGCGCTGCATATGGCCCGGGATGCAGACGCGGGTCTCCATGCCGGTCTTTTTCTGGACGGCGGCGGCGATGCGGTTGGTGGCGGTGACGCCGTAACCGGCTTCGGCGCGCTTTGCCATCCATTCTTTCCGCTTCATCTTGGCCTCTTCGGTGTTGATGGCACCCTCGGCCACGGCGATGATGGAGAAGTTGGAGCCTTTGCGGGCGCGGCGCTCCACAGCGTCGCAGACGCGGTCGATGTCGTAGGGCTGCTCGGGCAGCAGGATGATGTCAGCTCCGCCGGCGATGCCGGAGTAGAGGGTCAGCCATCCGGCCTTGTTGCCCATGATCTCGATGCACATGACGCGGCTGTGGCTGCCGGCGGTGGTGTGGATGCGGTCGATGACCTCAGTGGCGATGTCCACGGCGGTGTGGAAGCCGAAGGTGACGTCGGTGCCGTAGATGTCGTTGTCGATGGTCTTGGGCAGGCCGATGACGTTCAGGCCCTCCTGGGAGAGGAGGTTGGCCGTCTTGTGGGTGCCGTTGCCGCCGAGGCAGAGCAGGCAGTCGAGCTTGGCGTCCTTGTAGGTCTTTTTCATGGCCGCGACCTTGTCAATCTTGTCCTCTTCTACCACACGCATCAGCTTGAAGGGGGTGCGCTTGGTGCCGAGGATGGTGCCGCCCAGCGTCAGGATGCCGCGGAAATCGTCCTCGCACATCTCCTTGTATTCGCCGGTGATGAGGCCGTGGTAGCCGTTCAGGATGCCCACGATCTCAACATTCTCGCCGAACCGTGCATACAGGGCTTTGGCCACGCCGCGGATGGTGGCGTTCAGGCCGGGACAGTCGCCGCCGGAGGTCAGGATACCAACACGTTTTTTCATATCGAACAACCCTCGTTTCTTCCGTTCTCCCTCAGAAGGGGCAGGTAAATGATACTATAAGAGTATTCCCAAAGGGGGCGGGTGTCAAGAGCCGGGAACGAAAAAAGGCGTGAAAACGCGGTGGTGGAGAAAGCAGAAAAAACATGGACGGAAAAATCAAAAAAGTGGTTGACAAATGGAGGCGGAGGCTGTATAATATTCCTCGTCAGCAGCGCTTCGGTGCTGAGGGCGAAACCGAATAGTGGGGATTTGCATAGTGGTAGTGCGGTAGACTCTGACTCTACTTGTGGGAGTTCGATTCTCTCATCCCCAACCAGTTACCGCAGCCGAATAAGCTGCGGTATTTTCGGGGCATAGCGCAGTTGGTAGCGCGCCTCGTTCGGGACGAGGAGGCCGTGGGTTCAAATCCCGCTGCTCCGACTTAAAAAAGCAAGTACACGTTCGTGTACTTGCTTTTTTATTTAGTCGGGCGCGGGATTTGAACAGGGCGGCTCTGCACAGCAGAGCAAGCAATCAGCCCAGTGGGCTGTTGCTTAGCCCGCGGGTTCCAATCTTCAGGAATGTCAACAGTTGGTGACTGCCGCTTCACATTCGTGTGCCGGTCTTTTTCTATCTCTGCAGCCGAAGCGACCGCTGCCAGCGGCAGAAACAGGGAGCTGAGGCTGGGGCCGCGGCCAGCAGGATGTGAGGTCCGCCCAAGGGCCGAAACAGACGCTGGGAGCCGCAACCCGGGTTCCGCTTTATTATTCACACAAATCCCTATCTCTTTCTTCTGAAATATGCTAAAATAGTACCACTACGACACAGGAGGTCTTTCTATGCTCAAACGTCTGCGCAGCGCCCACCCGATGCTCTACTGCCTTGTGGCCGAGGTGCTGTTTCTGGGGATGCTGTTCGTGGCATCGCTGCTGTCGCTTCTGCTCATCTTGTTCGTCGTGCGGGACATTGATGCCGTCGATGATTATATGCTGACCTTCATGCAGGAAGCAGTAGGCGTGCTGGTGGCGTGGCTCTTTCTGGCGCGCACCGGGAAGAGCGGCCTGCTCCGCCGCCGGGGCAGCGGCTTTTTCAACGGTCTGCTGGTGGGCCTGTACCCCATCGCGCTCATCGGCTACAACGCCTACAATACTCTGCTGTTTGGCAGGCCGGAGGGCGATATGCTGCCTGCGTGGCATGTCGTGTGGTTCCTTATCGGCATGACCAGCGTCGGTGTGGCAGAAGAGTTTCTGTTCCGGGGCGTCATCGCCCAGACGCTTCTGGAGCATTTCGGCACCAGCCGGGCCGGCGTCTGGAAAGCCTGCCTGCTGTCGGGCCTCTACTTCGGTGCGGCCCACCTGACCAACCTCACCGGCAGTGCGCTGTTGGGCGTTCTGATGCAGTGCGTCTTTGCGGCCTCGCTGGGTACGCTGCTGGCGGCGGTATATTTCCGCACCGGAAACATCTGGGTGACGGTGTTCATCCACGCCGCGATGGACATCACGTCCATGCTCATCGGCGGCCTGTACGGCACCCAGACGGTGGCCGACAGCATCAGCACCTATGACATCACCATGCTGACGTCTATCGCGGTCTATCTCATCCCTACGGCATTCCTGCTGCGGAAAAAGAAACTCAGTGAAGTGGAGCTTTACTTCGGACGTGATATGAAATAAACGGAATGGCCGCGCACAGCTGTGCGCGGCCATTCCGTTTTCTATGTTAGTTATTCGTAATCGATGGGCAGGGTCGGCAGACCGTTCAGCTCCAGCCCGGCGGTACGGCCCGCGATGTACTGATAGTAGCCCTGAGCCGCGATCATCGCGCCGTTGTCGCCGCAGAATTTCAGCTCTGGCAGGTAGACCCTGGCCCCCAGCTTCTGGGCACCGTCATTGACCAGCTGGCGCAGACGGCCATTGGCCGCGACGCCGCCCGCCAGACAGACCTGCTTTGCGCCGGTGTCGGCGGCGGCGAGAAGGAGCTTTTCTGCGAGGATGCCCGCGATGCGTTCCTGGAAGCTGGCCGCGAGGTCGGGGACGTTGATGTCAGTACCCTTCATCTGGGCCTGATTCACCTCGTTCAGCACGGCGGTCTTGAGGCCGGAGAAGCTGACGTTGTACTTGCCCTCCACATGAGGCACCGGCAGACGGTAGGCTTTCGGGTCGCCGGTCTTGGCGGCGTTGGCGACGCTGGGGCCACCGGGATAGGGCAGGCCCAGCGTCCGGGCCACCTTGTCAAAGGCCTCGCCGGCGGCGTCGTCCACCGTGTGGCCGAGGATGTGGTAATGGGTGTAGTCCTGCACCTCCACAATGTGGCTGTGTCCGCCGGACGCCACAAGGCAGAGGAAGGGCGGCTTCAGCTCCGGGTGGGTCAGGTAGAGGGCCGCAATGTGGCCCCGCAGATGGTGGACCGGCACCAGAGGCTTGCCCGCCGAGTAGGCGAGGCCCTTGGCAAAGTTGACGCCCACCAGCACTGCGCCGATGAGGCCGGGCGCGAAGGTGACAGCCACGACGTCCACGTCGTCGATGGTCTTGCCTGCGTCCAGCAGAGCCTTTTTGACGGTGGCGCTGATGAACTCACAGTGGCGGCGGCTGGCGATCTCCGGCACGACGCCGCCGTAAAGTGCCTGCTCCTTGACGCTGGTGGAGATGACGTTGCTCAGCAGGTGCCGGCCATCCTCCACCAGAGATGCGGCGGTCTCGTCGCAGGTAGATTCGATTCCTAAGATGATCATGATTTTAGTGGGCCTCCAGCCAGTTTTTGCCCTGATGCACTTCGGTGCTCAGGGGGACAGCGTAATTGACACAGCCTTCCATCTCTTCCTGCAGGATGGCGGCGGCTTTCGCGGCTTCTGCCTCCGGGGCCTCGACGATGAGTTCGTCGTGGACGGTCAGGATGAGGCGGCTCTCCATCTTCTCGTCCCGCAGACGCCGCCAGACCCGCACCATCGCCAGCTTGATGACGTCGGCGGCGGTGCCTTGGATCGGCGTGTTGCGGGCCATCCGCTCGCCGCTGGCCCGGATGTTGTGATTGTTGCTGGTCAGCTCCGGCAGGGAGCGACGGCGTCCGAAGAGGGTGGACACATAGCCGCAGTTCCGGGCGTCGGAGATGGTCTTGTCCATGTAGCCGCTGACTTTCGGGAAGGTGGCCAGATAGTTTTTCAGGAAGGCGTCGGCCTCCTTGACGCTCACGCCGATGTCCTTCGAGAGGCTGTAAGCACCCTTGCCGTACATGATGCCGAAGTTGATGGCTTTTGCCGAAGAGCGCAGGCGGGGCGTGACCTGCTCGAGGGGCAGGCCGTAGATTTTAGCGGCAGTGCTGCGGTGGATGTCCTCGCCGGTGAGGAACGCCTGCTGCATATGCTCGTCGCCGGTGACATGGGCGAGGATGCGCAGCTCGATCTGGCTGTAGTCGGCGTCCACCAGCACGCAGCCGGGCCGCGCCACAAAGTAAGCGCGGAGCTGGCTGCCCAGCTCGGTGCGGATGGGGATGTTCTGTAGGTTGGGGTTATCGGAAGAAAGCCGTCCGGTGCGGGCTTCGGTCTGGTTGAAGCGGGTATGGATGCGGCCATCCTCCGCGATGACCTTCAGCAGGCCTTCGACGTAGGTGGAGTTCAGCTTCTGGTAGGCGCGGTACTGCAGAATATCCTCTACCAGCGGGTAGTCCCGCAGGGCTTCCAGCGTCTCGGCGTCGGTAGACCAGCCGCGCTGGGTCTTTTTGCCGTGGGGCAGGCCCATGGTGTCGAAAAGCATCTCGCCCAGCTGTTTGGGGCTGTTGGGGTTGAAGCTGGCGCTGCCCGTCTCCATGTGGATGCGGGTGAGGACGTCTTCCAGCTCCGAGCGCATTTTCACGCCGAACTTCTCGATGCCCTCTTTGTCCACGAGGATGCCGATGCGGGTCATGTCGGCCAGCACCTGCGCCAGCGGGAACTCGATGTCGTTGTAGAGGGAGTCTTCGCCCAGCGCGGTGATCTCTGCCTTCATCTTGGCGAACAGGTCGGCCAGCGCACCGGCGTCCGGCCACTTCTCACAGGTAAAAGCGGCGGCGGCGCGGTAGCTGATGATGAGCTCCGAGAGGTTGTACTTGGAAGCCGAGGCGTCCAGCAGATAGGCCGCCAGCTTGCCGTCCCAGACGATGCTGCTGCCCCAGTTTCCCGCAGCCATGGCGCGGGCGTAGAGCGGGGCGCTGTCGAAGACGTCAAGGGTGACGTCTTTGTTGTCCAGCAGACGGAGCAGGTCGCCGTCTTCCAGCGGGAAGACCGTCTTGTCCTGTACGGCGTACCATGCGGCGGGCTGCAGCTCCACATTGCGGGTACCCTGCTTGCCCATGACGGCAGGCCGCGCGGCCACGAGGTAATGCCCCTTCGGCTCGGCGGGCAGAACAGTCACCTCAGCCTCCTGCAGAGGCTCTGTCGACGCTCTTTCCGGGTCGGCGGCGGGTGCGATGTCGCTCAGACCGAAGCGGGCGATAAGGGAGTGAAGTTCCAGCTCCTGCATCAGCCGGACGGCTTCGGCCTTGTTGCCCTCGCCCACGACATAAGCACCCTCGGCGGTGTCGATGGGAGCGTCGGTGCGGATGGTGCCGAGCGTGTAGCTCAGCTCTGCCATGGCGCGGTCTTCGGCCAGATGCTCCCGCTGTTTTGGCTTGATGGTCTTGTCAGCAGTGTCGTCGAGATGGGCGTAAACGCCCGCCAGACTGCCGTATTTCTGGATGAGGGTGATGGCGCTCTTCTCGCCGATGCCCTTCACGCCCGGGATGTTGTCGGAGGTGTCGCCCATGAGGCTCTTGACGTCGATGAGCTGGCGGGGAGAGACACCGTACTTTTCCTTCACGGCGTCCACGTCCATTACCGCCGTCTTGCTGCGGCCCATGGTGGTAGTGGCCAGCAGGACGGTGGTGGTGTCGCTGACGAGCTGTAAGCTGTCCCGGTCTCCGGTGGCGAGAAAGCAGTCGTCGCTGCGGGCGGCGCAGGCGGCAGAAAGGGTGCCGAGGATGTCGTCGGCCTCCCAGCCCTCAGCCGTCACCTCACGGTAGCCCAGCGCGGCCAGAAGCTCTTTGAGCACCGGCATCTGCGCGGCCAGCTCGTCGGGCATCTTGTGGCGGGTGGCCTTGTAGCCGTCATACATCTTGTGGCGGAAGGTGGGGGCCTTGAGGTCGAAGGCCACGGCCACCTCGTCGGGTCCGCATTCCTTGAGCAGGGAGAGCAGGATATTCAGAAAGCCGAAAATGGCGTTGGTATAGCGGCCGTCTTTGGTGGTCAGCAGCTTGATGCCGTAAAAGGCACGGTTGGCGATGCTGTTGCCGTCAATGACCAGTAAACGCATAGCTTGTGGTCCTCCATTCCATAATTTCACATCCTATAGTATACCACGAATGGCCCAAAGAAAAAAGAGACTGAGGGATAAACCTCTCAGCCTCTTTCGGGAAGTTTTACTCTACCCTTATCGCGCTCACCGGGCAGGCGTTGGCGGCGTCCACAGCCAGCGGCACCTGGTCGGGCGGGATGTCGCCGGGGATGGCGACAGCCAGAGTCCCTTCCATCTGGTATACCTCGGGGCAGAGCCCGGCACACTGGGTGCAGCCGATGCAGAGTTCAGGGTCTACGAATGCTTTCATGTTGGTACTACCTCCATTCAGAATAAGAAAAGGCGCTGAGAGCAGTGTGGCCCGGCGGAGCAAAAAATATGCTATAGGCTTTCGGGCGCAGATATGTTACAATAGAGCAGAATGAACAGGAGGGCAAGACCATGAACATCCAGATATTCGGCACTACCAAGTGCTTCGATACCAAAAAGGCTCAGCGCTATTTCAAGGAGCGCGGCATCAAGTTTCAGATGATCGATTTGAAAGAAAAAGAGATGAGCCGGGGCGAGTTTGAAAATGTGTCCCGCGCTCTGGGCGGCTGGCAGGCGCTGGTAGACTCCAACGCCAAGGACAAGCAGACCCTCGCTCTGCTGGACGCGCTGGTAGACTGGCAGAAAGAAGACAAGCTCTTCGAGAACCAGCAGCTGTTCCGCACCCCCATCGTCCGCAATGGCCGTCAGGCCACCGTCGGCTACCAGCCCGACGTCTGGAAGAACTGGGAATGAACGGCTTTCACCAAAATAACACGGGCAGGGTTTTGCACCCTGCCCATGATTGTGGTATACTGTTTTTATCTGAAAAGTGAAACAACGCAGGAGACGATAACCATATGAAGATAGAAATGACCCCGGAAGAACACGCCCGGCTCCACCGCCGCCGTGGTCGGCAGGCCCTCGGGCTGGTCATCGCGGTGCTGGTGCTCATCGGCGTGCTGACCGTGCTGCACGCAGGCGTGAACGCCGTGGCAAAACTGTTTGACGATACGGCCCAGAAGCAGGAATACGAGGACAAGCTGGAAGGTCTGGTGCTGTTCGACCCCGTGCCTTTTGAGGGCATCGAGAACATCGACGACCTGACCCTCCGCGAGGCTGCGGTCTGGGGCTGTGTGTACAGCATCCAGGAGACGCAGGGCGGTTTCGACGGCTACAACACCGACCCCGATACCGAGCAGCTGCTCATCCCCTCGGTGGATGTGGACGCCTACCTCGCAAAGCTTGTCGGCCCCAGCTTCCGCATGACCCACAAGACCTTCGAGATGGAGGATATGACCATCGAGTTCGACGACACCACCCAGTGCTATAAGATCCCCGTCACCGGCAGCGTGGGCAGCTACCGCGCCACCGTCACCAAGCTGTTCAAGAAGGACGGCCTCCTCCACGTCACCGTGGGCTATATCCCCAACCAGAACGCAACGGACAGCATCCTCACCACCACCTCGGATACGCCGGTCAAGTACATGGACTATCTGTTCAGCCGCCAGAGCGGCAGCTGGTATCTCACCGGCCTGACCGAGAGCGAGACGAAGCCCGAGTCAACGGCGTCGTCCACTGCCGCCGAGCCTGCCATGATGGCAGACAGCGAGGTGCAGGACGCTATCCTCGCCACCGGCGGCGAAACGCCCGCTGACTCCGACGCCGCGTCCTCCGAGGCCGCAGCCGCCAGCGAGGAAGCTGACAGCACCGCCGAAAGCGAAGCTGCCTCGGATGCAGAGCCGCAGGCCGAAAGTGCGGCCAGCGCGGCGGCATAAACCAACAGAATAACACAAAAATCAGAAGGTCTGCTGTGAGATGGACACCATCTTGCAGCAGACCTTTTTGTTACGCTCAGAGCTTGGAAAGCTCTTCCAGAAGAGAAAGTGCGATGGGCTTGACCCGGATGGAGCAGGAGTTGAACAGCTCCAACACCCGCTCGTTGGCATAGTCTTTGCGGGCAATCTCCGTGTTGGAAAGGATGGCGGAAAGTTCTGTGTCCAGCTCGGTGCAGATGTTGGAAAGCGTTTCCAATGTGGGGTAGACCCGCCCATTTTCGATTTTGGAGAGGTAGACGACGGAAATGCCGACCCGCTCTGCCAACTTTTCCTGCGTAATGTTTTGCTCTTGTCGGCGCGTTTGGATGCGCTTGCCGATGATGGTGTAGTCAATCATGATGTCAGTCCTCCTGTATAAGTGTCTTGTACTGACAATACAGGATTAAACCGAAAGAATAATAAACTAATAGATTAACTTGACTTAATAGGATAATATGGCTATAATGGGGCCAAGGGAAGTGAAAACTTCTGACGCTTTGGAATCACAAATCAAGTAAGGAGTGGAATCTTATGCGTTTACATCCTCATGCTCTGCGCATCCTGACGGCAGGCGTGGTGCTTTCGGCAGTGCTTCTGACCGGATGCAGCGGCGGCGGTGGCGGCGGAGAAGCGCCGTCTTCTTCCACGACGCCCAACCTGCCCAGCAGCTCGTCCAGCTCGAGCAGTTCTTCCAGCAGTTCGTCGAGCTCTTCCAGCTCCATCAGCTCCTCCAACAGCAATGCCGAAGAGCCGCAGGCTCATATCATGTGGAAATATACAAAGAAGTCGGACGGCACGATTAAGCTGACCGGCTACGACAAGACAGCGGCCATCGTCCCGAAGGGGGAACTTATCATCCCGGATAAGTACGATGGTTATGTGGTCAGTGAAATTGGGTACGAGTGTCTTCGCGATAATAACGATATTGAAAGTGTCATTATCCCGGGGTCGGTGAAAACGATTGGAGATCGGGCATTTCACAAGTGTAAAAATCTGACCAATGTTGTTTTGCCAGAGGGCTTGAAAGAGCTTGGGTACAGTGTATTCTATGGCTGTGGCCTTGAAAATGTGGTCCTTCCAGAGAGCCTAGTCAAGGCAGGAAGCTCTGCGTTCGCTAACAATACGGCGATGACAACGGCAGTTATCAAAGGTAAAACAGAGTTTGCACAGAAGACATTTGCTGACTGCAGTAATTTGATAAGTGTAGAATTTCACAATGTTATAAACACTTTGCCTGAGTCTATGTTTGAAAACTGCGTAAAGCTTCAAAACGTACAGTTCCCGATGAAGGTCAAAACGCTGGGAAACAATATTTTCAAAAACTGTAAGCTTTTAGGCAATGTTCAGATACCGGATACGGTAACGGAAATTGGGACCTATGCTTTCGGAAACTGCGCATCTTTGAGTACTATCGTAATTCCTGCAGGAGTGACGGAAATCAAGAATGGTACATTCTCTTACTGTGAAAATCTGAGCAATGTTACCATTCCGGATAGTGTGAAAATTATCGGAGAAGGCGCTTTTAATCACTGCGTTGCACTTTCCAGAATAGTGCTTCCAAGGCAGATGTCGAAAATAGAAAATGTTGTTTTCTGGAATTGCACATCTCTGAAGAAAATCGCTCTGCCGGAAGGCATCTCTGTAATTGATACGCAACTGTTTGAGGGCTGTGTATCGCTTCAAGATATTTATATCCCTGCGAGTGTAAAGAAAATTAACTCGTGCGCATTCAACAAATGCAAATCCTTGAGTAACGTATACTTTGGTGGTAGCGAAGCAATGTGGAATGAAATCGTAATTGTGGACGATTCTGACCACGGTAACAGATACCTCACCAACTCCATCATGAATCGCTATTGGAACCAGACCGCCGCCTCTATCGGATACTAAGACTATAGCAGTTTGCGTTTTTAATGCACAAGCAACATCCGCAAACTGCATATCGCAAATATGCCGTTTCGATAGGCACTATTTTTGAAAATTGCGATAAAAACGCGCATAGAAAAACCGGGAAGCTCTCAGAGTTTCCCGGTTTTTGCATATCCAGAATTACTTCAAATCAAACCGCACGACCACCAGCCGATACCAGAGATACGGCACCATGTTCCATATCATCCACAGTTCCATGAGAACATAATTCGGCAGGTCGCGGAGGCGGAAGGGACGCTTGCCCAACTGGTCGTTTTTGAGTAAATCGAACGCCTCACGCATTCCCTTGTCCCACGCCTCGCCGAAGCCCTGTTTGTGGAACTTGTAGCACTTGAGCAGATAGCCCAGCGCCAGCGGAAGGATGTTGAGAATGAGCATCAGCAGAGGCTCGTTCTTGAGGGGGAGAAGGATGCTGTTGCGGCCGCTCTGCTGGCTCTTGAAGGCGTTGTACCGCACCGCGCCGGTGCTGGCGCCGCAGATGTGGTAGCACTTTGCCGTGGGGCAGAGGACATTCTTATAGCCTGCGTTGTTGGCGCGCCAGCTGAGGTCCACGTCCTCGAAGTAGGCAAAAAAGTTTTCATCGAAGACGCCGATCTCGTCGAGGATGCTTTTGCGGTAGAGGGCCGCGCCGCCGCAGGCCGAGAAGATGCGTTTCTGTTTGGTGTAGCGGCTGGCCCGGCGGCCGTCGCCGGTCTTGCAGGCAAAGCCCATCCATGTGACGTAATCGCCAGCGTCGTCGGCAAGCTCCCGGTCGAAGTGGCGTATCATAAGGCTCTGGACGGCAAAAATTTTCTCGTCGCTCTCGGCCACGCGGATGAGCTCGGCCAGCCACTGGGGCTCTGCAAAGGCGTCGTTGTTGAACAGCACCACGAACTCGCTTTTCGCCCGGGCGATGCCCTGATTGACGGCGTGGGAGAAGCCGGTGTTGGAGCCGTTCTCGATGAGCTGGAAGTTCGGGCGGCTGCAATAGCTGCGGGCCTGCTCAAGGCTCTCGTCGGTGGAGCCGTTATCCACCACGATAAGCTCGAAGTCCTGTTCCGTCTGGGCGTAGACCGATTCGATGGAGTCCTTGAGCCAGCCTTTGCCGTTGATGTTGGGGATGATGATGGTTGCTTTCATAGATTCTGTGCTCCTGCGCATTTTCTTCTAGCATACAAAAGACAGTATAACATATTTTGAAGAGATTGAAAATTCCCTCTTGACAAAAAAGATAATTCGAGTATTATTGTATTAAGCACTTAGTACGGCAACACAAGGAGATGAGACGATGGGCGAACGATTCGATATGAGCCGCCCCATCTACGCACAGATCGTGGAACGGCTCAAGGCAAAAATTCTGGCGGGCATCTACCCGCCCGGCGGACATCTGGACTCGGTGCGCGACATGGCCGCAGCGGCAGGCGTCAACCCCAACACCATGCAGCGGGCGCTGGCCCAGCTGGAAGCGGAAGGGCTCGTCTACACCGAGCGGACCACGGGCCGCTTCGTCACCGAAGATACAGCCCTTTTGGAACAGCTGCGGGACGAGACGGCCCGCGCCATGACCACCGAATATCTCGAAAAAATGCGCGGCATCGGCTACGGCCCGGCAGAGGCCGCAAAGCTTATGACGGGCTGGGAAACAAAGGAGAGTGATTGAAATGAAGGAACTTTTAACTTGTGAGGGCCTGACGAAATCCTACCAGAAGGGGACAAACGCCCTCGATAACATCGAGCTGCACATCGGCTTTGGCCGCATCGTGGGCCTGCTTGGCCCCAACGGCAGCGGCAAGACCACCCTCATCAAACTGGCGAACGGCCTCTTGCAGCCCACGGCGGGCAGCATCCGAATCGCGGGCATGGACCCCGGCCCGGACACGAAAGCCATCGTCTCTTATCTGCCGGACGCCGCATGGCTGCCCGACTGGATGCGGGTGGAGCAGCTGGTGGAGATGTTCCGGGTTTTCTACGCCGACTTCGACCCCGCCAAGGCGAATGAGATGCTGGAAAAGCTGGAGCTTTCGCCCAAAGCACCCCTCAAGAGCCTTTCCAAGGGCAACAAGGAGAAAGTCCAGCTCATCCTTGCCATGAGCCGGAATGCCCGACTCTACCTGCTGGATGAACCCATCGGCGGCGTGGACCCGGCGGCGCGGGACTACATCCTGAACACCATCCTCACCAACTACAGCCGGGACGCCTCGGTCATCATCTCCACCCACCTCATCGAGGATGTGGAGCCGGTGCTGGATGAGGCTGTGTTCCTGAAGAACGGCAGGATTTTCGCCCACCGCTCGGTGGATGAGCTCCGCGAGACCGAGGGCATGAGTGTGGATGCATATTTCCGGGAGGTATTCAAATGCTGAAAAAGTTACTGAAATATGAGTTCAAGGCCACGGCCCGCACCTACGGCGGAATGTATCTGGCCCTGCTGGCGGCGTCGGTGCTCTTTGGCGGGTCCGTCTGGAGATGGAACGGCACCAATAGTGACGCCTATTCGACTCTCGTGGGACTGCTGAGCCTTGTCTACACCGCCGTCATCATCGGCACCGTGGTCGTCACCATCATGACCATCGTGCAGCGGTTCTACCGCAACCTGCTGGGCCGGGAGGGCTACCTGATGCACACCCTGCCGGTGACGGAAACACAGCTTGTGACCTCGAAGCTCATCTCCAGCACCGTGTGGAGCCTGTGCAGCATCCTCGCAGCCTGCCTTTCCTTCGGCATTCTGGCTGTCCTGATGATGGCGGATATGGACCTGCTTGAGCAGCTGCCGCGGATGTGGTCGATCATCCGGGAGGCATTCGCCCGCTATAACATGGAGTTCTGGGGGGCGCTGGCTTTCAGCGTCGTCGTCAGCTTCGTGCGGATGGTCAGCGCCATCGCCTGCATCTATGCTGCCTGCATGGTGGGACATCAGTTCAAGAACCACCCTGCGCTGGCGGGCATCCTGAGCTTCTTTGTCATGCAGTATGTGCAGGGCTGGCTCGAAAAGCTGCTCCAGATCGGCACCGGCGTCTACGAGACGATCATCTATAGCGCCGTAGGCGATATGGGCAGCATCGAGACTGCCGTATCGGCTCTGGGCTACATGGGAAGCGCGATGGTCACGCTGGGCATCGCGGCGGCGTTCGGTGTCTTCTGGTTCGGGCTGACGGTCTGGCTGATGCGAAACAAACTCAACCTCGAGTGATGAAACGTGAAAAAATCTGACGGAAAATTTTGAAATTCCCTCTTGACTTTACACGGATAAAGTGTATAATGCAATCAAACCGATGAGGCGGAAGAGAACCTGTAAAGCGCATCTTCAGTGAGTCCGGACAGTGAAAACGGGCGAGAGCGGGGCAGAGATTCGTGGGCCGCCGAGGGCCTGGCAAACGAGGCAGAGCCTCCAGTAGCTTGGGACGGAAGCCTCCGTTACAGGGCAGGGGAGTGTTGGCTCTCCGTGAGGGGCTTTGCGGCTTTCAAGAGGAAAGCGAGCAAGGCAAGCAAGGTGGCACCGCAGATTCGAATTTTTCGACTCTGTCCTTGTGGATGAACACACAGGGACAGGGTCGTTTTGTTATATGAGAACAAAAGCCCGTCCCGCAAGTGGAGCGGGTTTTTATTTTACATGCCGCCCGCTCCAGGGAAGGAGCAACCGCTATGAAAACCATGAACATGATCTCCCGCCGCAGCTTTCTGAAAGCCGCTATGGCCGCCGCCACTGTTTCCGCTCTGGGTCTGACCGGCTGCGGTTCGTCCGCTTCGAGCACTGCATCCGGCACCGCTTCCAGTGCAGCAGCATCTTCTGCCGCCGCCAGCGAGGCAGGCCAGACCTTCAAGGTGGGCATTGTCAACTATGTTGACCACGCTTCTCTGAACCAGATCGTTGCGTCGGTGGAAGAGCGTCTGGACGAGGTGGGCAAGGAGAAGGGCGTTACCTTCGACTACGCCGACTACTACGCCAATGCGCAGGCCGACCAGACCAACCTGAACCAGATCGGTGCCGACCTCGTAGCCGACGGCGTAGACGTCATCGTGGCTGTGGCTACCCCCACCGCCGCTACCATGCTGGCCGCTGTGGAGGACACCGACATCCCCGTCGTCTACTCCGCCGTCACTGACCCCGCCGCCGCAGGCTTTGACACCGAGCCGAACATCACCGGCACTTCCGACGCCCTGAACACCGACGCCATCATGAACCTCATCCTGGCCGTCAACCCCGACATCGACACCATCGGCCTGCTGTATGATCTGAGCCAGGATGCTTCTACACAGGCCATTGCAGACGCCAAGGCTTTCTGCGACAGCAAGGGCATCAAGTACATCGAGAAGAACGGCACCACCACCGCCGAAGTCCAGATGGCCGCTGAGGCCCTCATCGCCGCCGGTGTCAAGGCTGTCTTCACCCCCACCGATAACACCATCATGACCGCCGAGCTTTCCATCTACGAGACCTTCACCGAGGCAGGCGTCCAGCACTACACCGGCGCTGACAGCTTCGCCCTGAACGGTGCCTTCGTGGGCTACGGCGTCGATTACGTCCAGCTGGGCGAGGCTACCGCCGATATGGTGGTGGAACTGCTCTGCGATGGCAAGACCCATGCAGACCTGCCTTTCCAGACCTTCGACAACGGCATTGCCACCATCAACACCGAGACCTGCGAGGCTCTGGGCCTCGACCTCGACACCGTGAAGAAGGCCTTTGCACCCTACTGCACCGAGGTCGTGGAAGTGACCACGGCGGAAAACTTTGGTTAAACCTCTCCGTCATTGCTTCGCAATGCCACCTCCCCTATCGAGGGGAGGCTTTGGCATTTCGGAAAGCTTTCTCTCTTCGCCATAGGCTCCCCTCGGTAGGGGAGCTGTCGAGCGGTAGCGAGACTGAGAGGTTACACATTAAAATAAAAGGAGCACACCATGCTGGCGAGTATCTTTTCGCTCAACGTCATCCAGACCGCGCTCGAGCTGGGCTGCATCTACGCCCTCGTTGCGCTGGCTCTGTTTCTGAGCTATTCCATCCTGAATATCGCGGACCTGTCCACCGACGGCTGCTTCACCCTTGGCTGCGCTGTCGCCTGTCAGGTGGCGCTGACCGGCCACCCCTTCCTCGCCCTGCTGGCGGCGATGGCGGCCGGTGTGTGCTCCGGTTTCATCACAGCTTTTTTGCAGACCCGCCTCGGCGTCGAGAGCATCATGGCCGGCATCATCGTCAACACCGGCCTCTACACCATCAACCTGGCCGTGATGGGCTTCTCGTCCACTATGTCGCTGGTCAAGACCGATACCGTCTTCTCCATCGCCAAGAGCGCCCTGAGCTTTACGGGCGGCGGGTATAAGCTGGTGCTGGCGGCGGTAGTCATCGCGCTGGCCGGTGCCGCCATGGTGGGCTTCCTCGGCACCCGCCTCGGCCTCTCGATTCGTGCCACCGGCGATAACGCTGCCATGGTGCGTGCTTCCAGCATCAACCCCGCCTTCACCATCACGGTGGGCCTCTGCATCTCGGGCGCATTGACGGCCCTTTCCGGCGGCCTGCTGGCTCAGTACCAGAAGAGCTGCGACATCAACGTAGGCACCGGCATGGTGACCATCGCGCTGGCTTCCCTCATCATCGGCGAAACTCTGGTGGGCAAGCGGACGATGGTGCGCCGTGTGCTGGGCGTCGTGTTCGGCAGCTGCCTCTACCGTTTTATCGTGGCGGTGGCCCTCCGCTTCAACGTCCCGGCTGCTGCCATGAAGCTGGTCAGCGCCATCATCGTGGCGGTGGCCATCTCGATGCCCGCCATCCGGGAGAAGATCGCCTTTGAGAAGCGCCGCAATGCGGCCCGTCAGGCGCGGAAGGAGCGTGTGTAAAATGGAAATGCTCGAACTTCGTGACCTGCACAAGACCTTCAACCCCGGCACCGTCAACGAGAAAGTAGCCCTGAACGGCGTCAGCCTGACCATGGAAGCGGGAGACTTCGCCACCATCGTCGGCTCCAACGGCGCGGGCAAATCCACCCTCTTCAACGCCATCACCGGCGGCTTCATCGCCGACGAGGGCAGCATCACGCTGGGCGGCGAGGACATCACCTTCGCGCCGGAATATCAGCGCAGCCGGGTCATCGGCCATCTGTTCCAGGACCCGCTCAAGGGTACGGCCCCCAACATGACCATCGAGGAGAATCTGGCGCTGGCTTACCTTCGCGCCGGGACCGCCCCCAACGCCATCTTCTCCCGCATCTCCCGCAAGGATAAGGAGATCTTCCGTGAGAAGCTGGCCCTGCTGAATATGGGCCTCGAAGACCGGATGAAGCAGCCGGTGGGCCTGCTGTCGGGCGGTCAGCGTCAGGCGCTGACCCTGCTGATGGCCACCCTCGTCACCCCGAAGCTCCTGCTTCTGGACGAGCACACCGCCGCTCTCGACCCTGCCACCGCCGAAAAGGTGCTGGACCTCACCAAGAGCATCGTGGCCGAAAAGAAGATCACCTGCCTGATGGTCACCCACAATATGCATCAGGCATTGGAGCTGGGCAACCGCACCCTCATGATGGACGCGGGCCGCATCGTCTTCGATGCCAAGGGCGAGTCCCGCAGCAAGATGACCGTGGACGACCTGCTCGAGAAGTTCCGCGAGAACGCCGGCAAGGTCCTCGACAATGACCGCATCCTCCTGAGCAAGGTGGAAGCTGGCAACTGAGCATAAGCAGAAAGACTTCTGCAAAACAGCTCTCTGAAAAAAACAATGAACAAAACCCGGAACTCCTTCAGAGCCAGGACGGCTTGAAAAGAGTTCCGGGTTTTGTGTTGCTTCTTTATATCTTACAGCATCTTGGAGAGGAATGCCTTCAGACGCGGGTGCTTGGGGTTGGTGAACAGCTCCTGCGGCGGCTCATCCTCCTGGATCCTTCCCTCGTCAATGAAGATGACGCGGTTGGAGACTTCGCGGGCAAAGCCCATCTCATGGGTGACCACCAGCATGGTGATGCCGGTGTGAGCCAGCTCTTTCATCAGCTCAAGCACTTCACCGACCATCTCGGGGTCGAGGGCGCTGGTAGGCTCATCGAAGAGGATGACGTCCGGGTCCATTGCCAGTGCACGTGCGATGGCGATGCGCTGCTGCTGGCCGCCCGAAAGGCTCTTGGGGTAGACGTTGGCCTTGTCGGCCAGACCTACGCGGGCCAGAAGCTCGTCGGCGCGCTTGGAAATGGCCTCTTTGTCCTTGAGCTTGAGCAGGCTGGGGGCCAGCTCAAGGTTTTTCTTGACGGTCAGGTGGGGGAAGAGGTTGAAGTGCTGGAACACCATGCCCATCTTCTGGCGGACAGAGTCGATGTGGTCGTCGTCCACCTCCACGCCCTCAAATTTGATGCTGCCGCCGGTGGGGATCTCTAGCCGGTTCAGGCAGCGCAGGAAGGTGGATTTGCCGCAGCCCGAGGGGCCGATGAGGCAGACCACGTCGCCGCGGTAGATGTCGATGTCGATGCCCCGCAGCACGTCCAGAGTGGGGGCAGCCTGCTTTGCGCCCTTGCGCTTTTCGCCGCCGTAGGTCTTGGTCAGGCCCCGGACTTCCAGGATCTTATCGGTCACTTTGTGCCAGCCTCCTCTCAAATTTTGCAAGCAGCCAGGTAAAGATCATCACCAGCACCAGATAGATCAGTGCCACGCCAAACAGGGGGAACATGGCCTCGTAGGTGCGGTTCATGATGCCCTGGGCCGCATACAGCAGCTCCTTGCCGCCGATGACGGTGATAAGGGAGGTATCCTTCAGCAGCATGATGAACTCGTTGCCCAGGGCAGGCAGCACCGCCCGGATAGCCTGGGGGATGATGATGACCACCATGGTGGTGATGTAGTTCAGGCCCAGGCTGCGGCCGGCCTCCATCTGGCCCGGGTCCACAGCCATCAGGCCGCCCCGGATGATCTCGGAGACGTAAGCGCCGGAGTTGATGCCCAGCGCCAGAGCGCCTACCATGGTAAAGTTGCGGCTGTTGTTGAAGATGACCATGCTCATGATCAGCAGCTGCACCATCATGGGGGTGCCCCGGATCACGGTGGTGTACACCTGGCACACGGCGTTAAAGACCCCCAGCACCGGGTTGCGGCGGCTGGGGCGCTGCTGGTCGTGGGCCACACGCACCAGCGCCACCACGCTGCCCAGCAGGACGCCCATGGCCAGAGCAATGGCAGTGACCAGCAGGGTGGTGCCTACGCCCCCGATGTACTGGAGCCAGCGGTCCTTCAGGACAAAGGCCTGATAAAATTTGTAGAACAGCTCCTGCCCCATGTCCAGCCGGCCGCCGCTTTTCAGCAGCTGGCTCAACAGTTCGTATTGTGCGGCCATTCGCATCCTCACTTTCTTTTCGTCTGTTGTGATCTTGTCAGAATTTTGTAACCTATATCCCTTAAAAAAGGGGAGGTGCCCGGTGGGCCGCCTCCCCTTGAGGGGTCTGTTTACTCAGCCTTGATGTACTTGTCCACGATGGACTGCAGGGTGCCGTCGGCCTTCAGCTCCTCCAGAGCGGCGTTCACAGCCTCCAGCAGAGCGGTGTTGCTCTTGTTCATGCCAATGGCGTAGTCCTCCTCGGCGTAGCTGGTGTCCAGGATCTTCAGGCCGGGGTTGGACTCCACATAGGCCTTGGCGGGCTCGTTGTCGATGACCACAGCGTCCACCTGGCCGTTGTTCAGGGCCTGTACAGCGGTCAGGCCGTTGTCGTAGGCCACCACGGCGTCCTCGCCAAAGTCGTCGGAGCAGTACAGGTAGCCGGTGGTGCCGCGCTGGGTGCCGATCTTCTTGCCGGCCAGATCGTCCACAGAGGCAATGTCGGAGCCCTCGGGCACGATGACGGACTGGATGCCGGTGGCGTAGCTGTCGGAGAAGGACATCACAGCCATCCGCTCGTCGGTGACAGTGATGCCTGCCATGGCGATGTCGGCCTTGCCCTGCTGCACGCTGAGCAGAGCGGCGTCAAAATCCATGTCGTCGATCTGCAGCTCCAGGCCCAGCTTCTCGGCAATGGCCTGTGCGGTGTCCACATCGATGCCCTCAATGGTGCCGGCGTCGGTGGTCATCTCATAGGGAGGGAAGGTGGCGTTGGTAGCCATAGTCAGCTTGCCAGCCTCAACGGTGGTCAGCTCAGCAGCGGCAGCGCTGGTGGAAGCAGCCTCAGAAGAAGCAGCAACAGAGCTTGCAGCAGCGGAAGAAGCGGTGGAGGCAGAGCCGCCGCAGGCGGTCAGAGCCAGAGCAGCAACGGTCAGGCCAGCGGCAGCAAGAAAGCTGCGGCGAGAGATCTTTTTCATATTCAAACACTCCTCTTTATGTGCATATCGTTTGCATCTCTCTGCTGCGATGCGATTCATCGAAAAATCAGAGAGCGTGTTTAGTATAGGTTGTACAATTTGAAAAGTCAAGTGTTGTGCAAAAATTCCATCAAATTGAAACCGAATTGCAAACAATTATGCAGAATAAAGCTTGAGAGCGATGTATATATGCAGAACTTCTCAGTCTGCTTCACAGACAGCTCCCCTATCAGGGGGAGCCCTTAGCATGTCGGTCAGGCTTACGCTGGACGAGCAAGGCTTGATTTATCGGGAGCTGTAGTGTCCTGCTGCCTGGATTCACGGCAGCTTGACAAAATGCGTTGTCCAGAAGTTGCTGCCCTCTGCAGCGAGGCCCGGCATTTTGCGCCACCGAAAGCTTTCAGCAGTCAGCGCAGAGCGGCCCGGCGCGCCAGCGCTGACGGAGAGGTTAAACCGTCCGCGCCAGCTCTTCCACGCTCCGCTTCGGCACGCAGTAGTCACCGTTCTCATCGAGGTAATACTTGATGCCGGTCTCCTCCGTCATCGGTACGACCCTGGCAGCGTGAGTGGGGTAGCCAAGAGCTACCATGAACGCCAGCTTGTCCGGCGCGGCGATGCCCAGCAGCTCGCTCAGGGCGGGCTTGTTGATGGCGCCCATGATGCAGCTGCCCACGCCCTTGGCCCATGCGGCGAGGGTGATGTTCGCCAGCGCGATGCCGGTGTCGGTGTTCAGGTCGCCGGGAATGGAGCTGTCCTGCACGACGGCCAGATACATCACAGGCTGCTCGTCGGCTTTGGGAGTACCCTGCTCCGGCGGCAGATAGGCGGCCCACTTGACCAGCGGATGGACCTTTTTCACCATCTCAGGGCTCTGCACAACCACCAGCTTCACGGCCTGACGGTTCGCGCCGCAGGACGACAGGCGCAGGGCCTCCACCATATCGTCCACCACATCCTGTGACACCGGCTTCTGGGCGAAGCGGCGGTAGGTGCGGCGGGTGTTGAGCGTTTCCATAATAGACATGGGCAGACACTCCTTTATATTAAGTATGATTTGATTATAGCACCGGCGAAAGAGCCGCACAAGGGAGGCGGAGATCTATTTCCGCTTCCAGGCGTGGCCGCTGGGCATGGGCAGACCCAGCACCAGCGCGATGCCCACAGCCAGAGCCACGGCCACCTTGAAAGTGGAGATGCCGTTGGCCAGCGAAAGGGCATTCTCGCCCTGAATGAAATAGTAGGCGGTGTAGTAGATGCCCGCGCCGGGGACCAGCGGGAAGATGCCGGTCAGCAAAAAGACCGTCACCGGCGTCTTGAGCAGCACGGCGCAGATACGCGCCGCCAGCGACAGTGGGATGACCGCGATGAGGGAGGCTGCCGCCGCGTCGGCCCCGTATAAGACAGCCAGCTCGTAGACGAACCAGCCCACCGCGCCCACCAGCGCACAGCAGGGGAGCGTGCGCTTAGGGCAGGCGAAGAGGACGGCGAAACTCAGCGTTCCCGCCCCGGCCAGAAAGAACTGTGCCACCAGCTGGCCGATCTGTGTGCTTGTCAAGGTCATCATACCACCGTCACCCCCGTCAGCAGAGAAGTAAGGCTCAGAACAAGGCCGGTGCCGATGGCGATGCTGGCCGCGATGAGCAGGGCATCTATCATCCGGATGGTGCCGGAGAGGTAGTCGCCCTGCACGAAATCCCGGATGCCCATGGTGAAGGCGATGCCGGGGGTCAATATCATCAGGGTGCCGATGATGGCGTGGCTGGCCTCAGTGTCCAGCAGATGGCACCCCAGAATGCAGACCAATGTAATGAGCGCTGCCGCCGAGATCTTGCGGAAGCCGTTGGAAAGATTCTTCTTTTCGCACAGCAGCAGATAGCCGCTGACGATGAAACCCGCCGCCGCTGCCGCCAGCGCTGAGCGTATCGTGCCGCCGAAGATGAGCGCAAAACAGGCTGTGCCGCTCATCCCGGCGAGGAGCTGGGTCTTCCCCTTGGGGAAGGGGATGCGCCGGGCCTCGGCCAGGCGGTGTTCAGCCTCGTCCAGTGTGACGCCCCCGGCTGCTATCTCGCGGGAAAGGGCGTTCACCGCGACCACCCGGCCTAAGTGAGTCGTCCGCACCGGCACGTTCCGCACTTCGGCGATCTCTGCCGTGCCGGCGCTGGCGAAGATGCCGTTGGTCAGCACATAGACGTGGAACTCCCGCAGATGGAAGCTGCGGGCCATGATCTCCATCGTCTGCTCCACCCGGAAGACCTCTGCTCCGTTTTCCAGCAGCGTCTCGCCCGCCGCCATGATAAAGTCCATGATGCGGCGCCGCTGCTCGTCGCTGGGATATAACTCTCTGCTGTCCATTCCGGCCCTCCCTGTCATGCCCGCCAAAGGGGGGCATATCATCTCATGCTATACTGTATCATAATTCCGGCGGCTTGCAAAGGCGTCTTTTCACATTTTTGCACAACTTCCGTCCTTGCCGTCAGGGGCGCAGTGTGTTACACTGATAACAACTATGGAAAGATCCAGAAACCACAGGAGGAAATGACCGTGAAGCAGAGTCTGAGTTTCGCGCGCCGTCTGGCGGCGCTGGTGCTGGCAGCTGTGATGCTGTGTGTGGCTGTCCCGGCGGCGTTCGCCGAGGATGCCGCACCCGGTGCCACCACCATTGGCGGTGCAAACACCACCCTTATCCCTGAGGAAGAGGAAAATTGTCTGAGCTGGCTCTTCGGCTCCAAAGATAAGATCACACTGCCCTATCTGAACATCAAGGGCAAGGGCCTGCGCCGGAACGTGTCGCTGGACCTCGTGGACTGCCTGGTGGGCATCACCTACACCGAGCTTGGCTCCATCGGCAGCTATGTCAGCGCCAGCGCCGCGCAGGAGGCGTGGAAGGCCCAGGCCGTGGCCATCCACTCCTACCTCGAGTACCATAAGCAGTACGGCTCCTCGGCCAACGCTCTCATCTACACCCCCGTGGAGGACATCCCGTCCTCGGCCCGATCGGCCATCCGCAAGGCGGTGGAGTCGGTGAAGGATGAGGTGCTGACCTACAACGGCAGCGTCATCGACGCCGTCTGGTCGGCCAGCGCGGGCTACAACACCCAGACCGGCGTCTACGGCACCTGTTCCAGCCTCGACGCCTGGGGCTCGGACGTGCCGTATCTCAAGAGCGTGGAAAGCCCCTATGAGCGCCAGTACCACGAGAAGATGCGCCGCATCATCGGCAAGGATTATGACTATGTCGAGTACAACGACAGCCGCACCGGTGAGCCCTACCAGAGCGCCGACACCACCCACAAAGACCTCGGCGGCTTCGTCCAGTACAATACGCTGGTGTCCAATGGCCGCAGCTACCGCTATATCGGCCAGTTCGTGTCCTCCCGCTACTGCTTCGATTTCAGCACGGATGCAACGGGTGTACCCTGTATGTACTACTACGGCTTCGGCCACGGCGTGGGCATGAGCCAGTGCGGCGCCGTGGGCTACGCCGCCGAGGAGGGGATGGGCTACCGCGACATCCTGAAGCACTACTACTCCGGCGTTTCCATCCGGACGGTGGGCAGCGGCACGAGCTCCGGCGGCGGTTTGTTTAGCTGGCTGCGCCGCCTGCTGGGCATGTAAAAAATCAAAAGGAATTGCGCAAAATACTTCTCAAATGAGACGTGATTTGGTATACTGTACACGCTTGTACACAAGAGACAGACTATTTCGCGTTTCACGCTCCAGAGCGGGAGCGATACGATAAAGAACAACAGGTGGAGAGAACGGAATGCAGTTGGAGAAGGAAAAGAAAGAAAAGCGGGAGCGGGAGCGCTGCCGCGCACTGGCGCAGCGCATCGCGGAGGAGGCAAACCCCGCCTCGGCGGCCCTGCTGGGAGAGCAGATGCCCCTGCTGACGAAAGCCCTGCACAGTGCAGGTGTGGAGGCAGAAGAGTGGACAGAGGGCTCTGCGGCAGAGCTTCTGGTGGTGGCAGACCCCGCGTGGGAAACGCTGCCCGAGACCCTGCCCGCCCGGGTGCTGCTGGTGAGCGATGAGAGCACCGTTATGGCGCTGTCTCTTATACACATCTCCGAGCCCACGAGACCGGAGCCTATCTCG
>ENA-OZGS01000137-OZGS01000137.1-human-gut-metagenome-genome-assembly--contig:-NODE-137-length-30900-cov-12.336586_pt1 | contig 30900 bp, 20 predicted proteins | sample MGYA00245121_ERZ653667 | MGnify/ENA primary metagenome ERZ653667 (study PRJEB26926, sample SAMN06165248) | human gut metagenome | biome: ENVO:00009003; feature: ENVO:2100002; material: ENVO:00002003...
AGGTTTTCCACAATCTCTCCACAGACTTTTCCACATTTTCGCCGGTTTTCCACAGTGGCTTTCTTTCCCCTTGGCTTTCTTTGAGAGAGACAGGGTAAGATCTTCTGAGCAGTGCGTTCTTACTGCGCAGTAAGACCTGGTCTGGTCTGGTATGGTTGGGTACGGTACGGTGCCCCGTTACTTTTGTGCAACATCACGCGTGACGAAGCCGCCCGCCGGCCTCCGGCCACCCGCGCCCGCACCGTCGGTGGCAAGCAGTGCAAACCGCTGCAGCTGCTGAAAATTTCCGTGTGCGATCAATGTTATGTCAACCGATTTTCATGCCCTGTGTCGAATTCTGTCGCATGCGCGGCCGGATTCACAAAAACGCGCCCGAAAGCATTCTTAGCGCGTTCTTTGCACACTTTTCCGCGCGAATTCTGCGGTATTCTGCCGTTTGCGGCGCGCAGAAAGAGCCGCCCTTTCGGACGGCTCTTCGCCATTCTGAACCCTGTTGCCCGCCCGTGTCACGCCGGGTTGACGTGCACGGTGCAGTGCTTGACATCCGGATAGTCGCGTTCGAGCTCGTGGTGCACAGCCTCGGCGATGACGTGCGCGTCCCGCAGCGGCAGCGCGCCGTCGACCGCGATCTCGGCATCGACATACGTCCGGCTGCCGAACAGCCGCGTCTTGAGATCGTCCACGCGCACAACGCCCGGCGTGCGCAGCATCGTCGCGCGCATGGCGGCGACGGTATCGGCGTCGCACGCCCGGTCGACCAGCCGATCGATGCTCTCGCGGAAGATGCCGTAGGCCACCTTGAAGATGAACAGGCAGATGACGATCGACGCGATGGGGTCGAGGATGGGCACGCCGAGCCGCGCGCCGAGCACGCCCGCAAAGCTGCCGATGGACGAGAGCGCATCGGACCGGTGGTGCCACGCCTCGGCCTTGAGCGACACGGAGCGGATGCGTTTGGCCGCTGCGATCGTGTACCAGTACAGCCCCTCCTTGACGACGATGGACACGACCGCCGCGATGAGCGCGAGCACACCGGGGGCAGCCAGCGTCTCGCCGCGGATGATCTTCATCACGCCGGCGTAGCCGATCGCGGCGCCGACGAGCACAAGGATGTTGCCCAGCAGGATGGAGGCAATGCACTCGAGCTTTTCGTGCCCGTAGGGGTGGCTGGCGTCGGCCGCCTTGTGGGAAAAAATCGCGCCGAGCATCACGATCAGCGAGCCGAGAATGTCGGACGCCGAGTGCACGGCATCGGCCACCATGGCCGACGAGTGCGCCACGATGCCGGCGACGAGCTTAAACACCGTCAGGGCCGCATTGCACACGATGCCGGCGGTGGACACCTGCATGGTCACGCGCTTGGCGTCATCGGGTGTAGAGGTGCGTGCGCGCATAAATAAGACTCCTTTCGCACAAAAAAAGCGCCTGTGGGGCTATGAGTCCCACAGACGCGGTCAATATCCTGTCTGCTGCGGCGCGGACGCCGCCCGGCCGTTTCGGCCTGTCATTAGCAGGGAGTATAGCACGTGCGCGGCCGGCCGTCAAGCAGAATTTGCGCGCATTTCACCGGCGCAGCCAGTGTACACCGGCGCGGCGGAGCTTGGCGCCGAGGATGAGCGCGATCTGCACCGGAACGCCGACGAAGAACGCTGCCCAGATGTTGTATTCGAGGTATTGAAAGTAAAACGCGGTGATCGTGCTCCACACGAACAGCGACGCGAACACGCACTGCAGCGTCGACTCCCCCTCCCAGTGGCGGGAGAAGAGAAACGCCACGGCGAACGACACCGGCACCGCCCACACGAACGCCATCCAGTACATCTTGCCGATGCTGAACTGCGAATACAAAAACACCACAACCGCGACGACCCACACCATCGTCACCCACATGGCGGCGATGAGCACCTTCGGCATGAGGTAGGCATCGTGCTGCTTCTCACCGCTGCTCTCGGCGGCCTCGGCGCGCGCGGCGGCCACGCCGCCGGCCGTCAGCAGATCGTCCACGCGCATGCCATAGAGGTCGGCAATGGTCTTGAGCATCACGACATCGGGCAGGGAATCGCCCCGCTCCCACTTGGACACGGCCTTGTCGGAGTAATTGAACTGCGCGGCAAACTCGGCCTGAGTCAGGTTTTCTTCTTTTCTCAGCTCGGCAAGATTGGCGGCGAGCGCGCCTCTCACATCATCCATGCTATGAGTATACCACGCCGGGCGTTCGGCCGCAAGAGGGACGTTTTTACCGAAATCCTGCCATTCTCCCGTTGGTAGAATCGCCTTCTCCCAACGTTTCTACCGCTCGCGCGCGCGGAGGATGCATTTAAAAAGTCCTTGCCGTATAATGAAGCCATGAAGAAATGTGATTTTCCTGACGATACGCACGTCAGGCATCACCTGCAAGGGAGATCGATATTCATGAGCAAACAGACCTTCCGCCTGCCGTCATGGCGGCGCAAGCCGACCGCGGACGAGACCGCGCCGGACATCGCCGACAGCGAGCTGGTACCCGCGGAGAGCGCCGCGCGCCCGACGCGTCACAAGCACGGCAAGCGCACCTATGTCATCGGCGGCGCGCTGCTGGCGCTGGCGATCGCGGCGGCGATCATCATTCCCGGCGCAGTCGGCGGCGGCGACGATGACGGTGCCGGCGGCGCGAGCACGACGCTCTCCCGCCCGGACGGCGACCCCTCCGGCCAGAGTGCGGAGGACAATATCTATATCACGACCGGCGTTATGGATCAGGAGACCTACCGCTCTGAGACGACCGGCGAGACGAAGGCGAAAGTCGGCTTCATCGACTACAATCAGGCCGTGCACAATGTGCGCGTCGTGACGAGCGACAGCGTCTTTACCGAGGCCATCAGCACGAGCATGTTCGTCAAGCTCGGCGAGCAGAAGTACTTCAAGGACGGGACCATCCTCGTGCGCAAGGCCAGCTCCATCAGCGGTGACACCGCCACCTGGAGCGACCAGATCGTAGCCATCTCGCAGCAGGACTATCAGGACGCCTACGGGCAGGACCCGCGCAACCTGAGCAACTATGTCATCAGCCGCGACACGGTGCAAAACCCGACCATGACCGCCAACGACGACGGCACGTACACCCTCACCTTCGACCTCGAGCCGGCCGGCGCGAGCGCGTATTACCGCCATCAGGTGCGCACGTACAGCGGCGCGGCGAAAAACCCCGAATTCACGGCCGTGCACATGGTCTGGACGATCGACGCCAACTGGGACCTCCTGCAGATGGACACCGTGGAGAGCTACACCGTGTCCATGTCCGGCCTCGGCAGCCTCAACTGCACGAGCACGCTCACCGAGGTGTTCACGGACTTCGGCGCCGTGACCGACGACCAGACGGAGTTCCAGCACTACCTCGCCACCGAATATGACCCCAACAACCTCGGCAAGCTCTCCGACGGCGGGCAGGACACGCAGGCCATGGTGCGCGACTTCTTCCGCCGCACGCCGAACTACAGCATCACGGTCACCGCCAACGGCCAGTCCTACGGCCTGACGGCGCACGTGGACATCGACCAGACCACCTTCCAGGTGCGCGGCAATGTCGCGGGCGTGGACCTCTTCGCGGCCTACAGCAATGAGCGCGTGTACGTCGCCTTCGGCAGCCAGAAGATCGTCCTGCGCGCGAGCGACACGATCGACGCGGCACGCACGGTCGCGGGCTACCTCGGCGTGCAGATCCCGAACATCTCGCTCGACGCGGCCGGCATGACCGCGCTGACGAAAAACGTCGCCATGCAGGAGACCGACACCGGCATGACCATCCGGCTCAACGACCCGATGATCTCCGGCACCGTCCTGCTCACGGACCCGGACGCCCTGCGCCTGACGCGCGCGGACGTGGCGCTCAACTTCGGCGGCGCGCGCATGCACGTCACCGCCGTGCCGTACTACGGCGGCTTCCGGGTGCAGTCGCTCGACGGCTACACGGACCTCACCGGCGCGCTGAGCCTCGTGAGCCCGCTCATGGACGCGGCCACGGCCAAGACCGCGACCTTCCAAGTTGCCCTCAGCGGCCCGCTGAGCCTCTCGGGCACGGCCACCGTGACCAAGACCTCCGGCGGCTATGACGCCGCGCTCACCACCACGGTCGACGGCGTGACCGTCACGGCCGAGTACATCGGCAGTACGGTGTACGTCTCGGCCGGGAACATCCACGTCAGCGGCACGGGCAGCGAGATCAAAGACCTCGTCGCCTGGGCAGGCAAGCTCGCCGGGGCAAACGATGCTGCGGCCGCCGGCAACGCCTACGCGCAGTTTTTCCGCGAACTCACGCCGCAGTCCGCCGTGGACAGCATTCAGGATCTTGCGTGGTCGAATAACGCGCTGCACGCGCAGCTGAACATCGCGGGCACACCTGTCTCCGCCGCCCTCTCGGCCGACAGCGTGACCGTCACGGCCGCGGGCTGGACAGTGCACGTGACCATCACCGGCACGTCTGGCTCCGCCACCACGCTCACCCCCACGAGCGGCGATTATGTCACCCTCTCGCAGCTGCAGCCCTTCGCCCCGGTGCTCGAGCGCTATGTCGGCGCGCAGGCCATGGGCATGGACGCGACCGTGTCCGTCAATGGCTACAGCCTCGACACCGACCTCGTGCTCTCGCTCGGCAAGCCCGTCGCGGCGCGCGCCGTGTCGCAGATCCTCGGCCGCGACCTGACCGTCACGTTCTGGAACAGCCGCGTGTACATCGACTTCGGCTGGCACCATGTTGAGGCGTCCATGGGCTCGCTCGAGCAGGCGCTCTACGCCGTGCTCACGATCACGCCGGGCATCGACCGCCAGACCGTGCAAAACGCCATCGAGGCCTACACGTACTTCTTCGAGCACCTGTCGTTTGCGAGCGTCGTCGGCGCGATCTCCGAGTTCGGCTATGCCGACGGGGCGCTGAACATCACGGCGAACATCGCGGCGTCCCCGCTCTATATCTCGCTTACGCCGAGCCAGGTGACGCTGCGCACGCAGGTCGATTCGGCCTCCCTCGCCGTCACGGCCACGCCGGGCAGCGCCTACGCCGCCGCGCCGGATCTCAGCCCACAGGGCGGCAGCTACTATGATCTGGACGATTTCATTGCCCTGCTCCCGAGCTGGTGAGCGGGCGCATCCCGCAAAGTGACACCCCCAATCTCACGGCAAGCCCCCGGACAGATGTCCGGGGGCTTTGACGTAGCGTTCGCTGCGCACTTTTCAAGCCTTCCCCTTTTGGGAGCGGGCTTTGGGGGTAGGGCGGACACACACAGTGCATGAGCGGCAGCGCCATTCCGAAGCCTCTGAGCCGCAGGGGAGCCCGAGGGGGCAAGGCCCGCCTCGGGTCAGATCCATACAGAAAGCCCTCGGACATTGTGTCCGGGGGCTTTCTGCATCCTCTTATTCTCCAGCTGCGCATTCAGTGCACACTCGCCTGCTTCTGCCGCAGGCTCAGGCAGTCGGCGATCATGGCAATGAACTCCGAGTTCGTCGGCTTGCCCTTGATGTTCGAGACCGTGTAGCCGAAAAACTTCTGCAGCGTCTCAATATCGCCGCGGTCCCACGCGACCTCGATCGCGTGCCGGATGGCGCGCTCCACGCGCGAGGGCGTCGTGTTGAACTTGCGCGCGACCTCGGGATAGAGCACCTTCGTCACGGAGTTGATGATGTCCATGTCGTCGATCGTCAGCAAGATCGCCTCGCGCAGGTACTGGTAGCCCTTGATGTGCGCGGGCACGCCGATCTCGTGGATAACGTCGGTGACGACGCTCTCGAGCGAGGGCTCGGGCTCCGCCGCAGCGAGCTGCGCGCCAGCGCCGCCGGTGCGCTGATGCGGCCGGGCCGTCTGGCGGATGCGCTGCACGAGCAGCGGCGGGTCAAACGGCTTTTGCATGAAGTACGTCGTGCCGAGCTCCGCACACTCCATCAGCACCTGATCGTTACAGATCGCGGAGGTGACGATCACGCGGGACGGTGCGTTTTTCGCCCGCAGATGCGTCAGCAGGGACAGGCCGTCCAGATTCGGCAGCACGAGGTCGAGCACCACGACGTCCGGCTGGAATTTGGTGATGAGTTCTTCCGCGCGCAGCCCATTGTCCGTCTGGGCGACCAGTTCCATGTCCGTCTCCTGGCCGATGGCCTTGGAATAGGCCGCGCGGTACTGTTCGCCGGGGTCGGCGAGCAGAACACTGATTTTCGTTTCCATAACTTTCTCCTCCGCAAAAATTCAGGCTTGCGGTCAGCTCTCTGCCGAATCGCTCGTTTCCCCTGTCTTGCGAGGATATTTTACCATATCTGGAATGCGAGAACAATGCGATTTTTGGCGAATTGCTCTAGTTTTCTGTTGACATAATCCGATAATAGCCGTCGAAAGATACAATTTTTCGAAGTATATCGAGAAATATCGCCTGCATTCGACAGGCAGAATGTGTCGAACGCGCCTTGCGTTATGTAAACCGATATTCCGACATGTGTCATGTCACCGCGACAGTGCCCGCCACGCTGCGCGCGGCGCGGCACGAAACCCGCCGTGTGGGATGCGGCGCTGTCGGAAATGCGGCGCACGGCCGGACGGGCTGCCGATCTTCTGAACGGCCGGCCGAAAAAATGGCTTGGCCGGCCCCGCTTGCTGCACTTGCTTGACTTTCCGCCCACTGGAGGCAGTGCATATCCGGACCGCGCGAGGTGCGAAAAAACGTGCATGGAAGTGTTCTTCCATGCACGTTTCGTGTTCTGCGGGGTTTCCGGCGGCTCAGCCGTGCTGGCCGTGGGCCGGGTAGTGGATGTGCAGCAGCTCGTGGGCGCGGCCCTGGAGCAGGTTGTCGTAGACATAGCCCAGGTCGGGGTTCTGCTGCGGGATGCGCAGGGCGCAGGCTTCGTCGGCCTTGAAGATGGCCTCGGCGCGCTCGGCCTTGCGCTTGTTGCAGGCGGGGGGCTGGCCGCCGCCGCCGATGCAGCCGTTCGGGCAGGCCATGACCTCGATGAAGTCGAACTGCTCCTCGCCGGACTCGACCTTGGCGATGAGCTTATCAGCATTGGCCAGGCCATTCGCCACCGCGATGCGGATGGTCAGGTCGCCGGCCGTGACGGTGAACGCCTTGATGCCCTCGAGCCCGCGCACGCCGCACTCGGCGATGGTCTGCAGGGTGTTCGGGCTGGCGTCGTCGAGCACACGGCGGATGACGGCCTCGGTCACGCCGCCGGTCACGCCGAAGATGACGCCAGCGCCGGTGTAGTCGCCAAGCGGAGCGTCGGGCTCCTCATCCGGGAGGGCGGCGAAGTCGATGCCGGCTTCCTCGATCATGTCGCACAGCTCACTCGTCGTGATGACAAGATCGATGAGCCGCTCACCGTCCTTCTCAAGCTCGGGGCGCGCGGCCTCAAACTTTTTGCCGGTGCAGGGCATGATGGCGACGGAGTAGACGTTCTCGCCCGCGAACTGCTTGCGGATAAGCGAGCCGAACATCGCCATCGGGCTGCCGCAGGTGCTCACCTGGGGCATGAGGTGCGGGTGGCGGTGCTCCACGTGCTGGATCCAGCCGGGGCAGCAGGAGGTGAACATCGGCAGCTTCGCGCCGGTCTTGACCTTCTCGAGGAACTCCGCCGACTCCTCCATGATCGTGAGGTCGGCCGTGAGGTTCGTGTCGTACACCACGTCGGCGCCGAGGCGGCGCAGCGCGGCGACGAGCTTGCCGGTGCAGGGCTCATTAGCGGGCAGACCGAAGCGCTCGGCCATGCCGACACGCACGCTGGGCGCGTACTGCACGACGACCTTGCGGGTCTGATCCTGCAGCATCGACCAGAACTTTTCGGTCTCGTTGCGGATGGTGATCGCGCCGGTCGGGCACACGGACGCGCACTGGCCGCAGCCGACGCAGTCGGTGTCCCTGAGGGTCTTGCCGAAGTCGGCGGAGATGTGCGCCTTCTTGCCGCGGCCGCTGAAATCGACCGCGCCGATGTTCTGGATCTCGGCGCAGGTGCGCACGCACAGGCCGCAGAGGATGCACTTGCTCGGATCGCGCACGATGCTCGGCGACGAGAGATCCATCGGCTCGGTGCAGTAGGTGTTGGGCTCGAAGCGGTGCGCGTCCACATGGTAGCGGCGGGCGTACTCCTGCAGCTTGCAGCGGCCGCTCTGGTCGCAGGTCAGGCAGTCGGCCCGGTGGCTGCTCATGAGCAGCTGCAGCGTGGTGCGGCGGCTGTCGAGCACCTGCTTCGTGTGGGTGTTGACGACCATACCGTCGCGCGGCTGCATGGAGCAGGCCGCGTCCATCTTGCCGCGGTCGTTCTCGACGAGGCACAGGCGGCAGCCGCCGTAGATGGACAGGTTTTCACAGTAGCAAAGCGAAGGGATGTCGATGCCGTTGTTGCGGGCGACCTCGAGCACGTTGCGCTCGGTCGTGAACGGGCAGGACACGCCGTCGATGATCATTTTCTTTTCAGCCATGGTTCACGCCTCCTTGATCGCACCGAACGGGCAGCCGCTCTTGCAGGTGCCGCACTTGATGCATTTATCCGTGTCGATGTGGTGCGGCTTTTTCAGCTCGCCGGTGATGGCGCCGGCCGGGCAGTTGCGCGCGCACTTCGTGCAGCCCTTGCACACTGCCGGGTCGATGACATACGTCGTCAGGCTGCGGCAGCTGCCGGTGCGGCACTTCTTGTCGAAGATGTGCTCGCGGTATTCGTCCTCGAAGTTCGCGAGCGTGGACAGCACGGGGTTCGGCGCCGTCTTGCCGAGACCGCACAGGGAGGAGTTCTGGATCATCTTGGCGAGGGAGCGCAGCTCCTCAATGTCACCGGGCTTCCCGTTGCCCTTGGTGATCCGGGTGAGAATGTCGAGCATACGGGTCGTGCCCTCGCGGCACGGGGTGCACTTGCCGCACGACTCGTTGCAGATGAAGTTCATGAAAAACTGCGCGATGGACACCATGCACGTGTCCTCGTCCATGACGACGAGGCCGCCGGAGCCGATGATGGCGCCGGCCTTTTTGAGCGAGTCAAAGTCCATGGGCAGGTCCATGTGCGCCTCGGTCAGGCAGCCGCCGGACGGGCCGCCGATCTGCACGGCCTTGAACGCCTTACCGTTTTTGATGCCGCCGCCGATGTCGTACACGACCTCGCGCATCGTTGTGCCCATGGGCACCTCGATCAGGCCGGTGTTGACGACGTTGCCGGTGAGGGCGAAGGCCTTCGTGCCGGAGCTGCCCTCGGTGCCGACGGATTTGAACCAGTCGGCGCCCTTTTTGATGATGTCGGGGACGTTGGCAAACGTCTCAACGTTGTTCAGACAGGTGGGCTTGCCGTACAGGCCCTTGTCGACGGAGCGCGGGGGCTTCGTGCGCGGCATACCACGGTTGCCCTCGATGGACGCGGTCATGGCCGAGCCCTCGCCGCAGACGAACGCACCTGCGCCGCAGTTGATGTGCATGTGGAAGTTGAAACCGCTGCCGAGGATGTTGTCCCCCAGCAGGCCAAGCTCCTTGGCCTGCTCGATGGCGACGGTGAGCCGGTGCACGGCCATGGGGTACTCGGCGCGGACATAGATGTAGCCCTCGGTGGAGCCGGTGGCCACGCCCGCGACGATCATGCCCTCGATGACCTTGTGCGGATCACCCTCCATGCAGGAGCGGTCCATGAAGGCGCCGGGGTCGCCCTCGTCGCCGTTGCAGACGATGTACTTGACGGGCTCTTCGGTATGTGCCGCGACCTGAGCCCATTTCTTCCCGGTCGGGAAGCCGGCGCCGCCGCGGCCGCGCAGACCGGAATCGCTCACGGCCTGGACGATCTCGTCCGGCTGCATCTCGAACAGGGCCTTGGCCAGCGCACCGTAGCCGCCGATGGACAGGTACTCTTCGATGGATTCCGCGTCGATATGGCCGCAGTGCTCGAGCACGCGGCGGGTCTGCTTTTTGTAAAACGGGATGTCTTCCTGGCGCTCATACAGCTCGCCGTTCTGGTGATAGCCCAGGCGCTCGATGAACTCGCCGCCGAGGATGGTCTTCTGGATGATCTCCTCCACGTCGCTGACCTGGCACTTCGTATACAGCCAGCCCTCCGGCTCGATGCGGACCAGCGGGCCCATCTCGCAAAAGCCGTGGCAGCCGGACTTTTTCAGGCCGATGGCGTCGGCATGGTGCTCGGTCAGGGACACCTCGCACGGGATGCCGAGCTCGTCCATGCGCTTTTTGAGCTCATGATACACGTTCAGGTTGCCGCCGGCGACACAGCCCGTGCCGCAGCAGACAAGGATCTTGCGCTTTTCCGCGTTGCGCGCGGCCATGTAGTCGGCCTGCAGGGCGCGGAACTGCTCCAAGGATTCGATTCTCTGACGCATTACGCACCCTCCTTTGCACGCAGCTCCTCGATGAGATCCACGGCCTTGTCGGGGGTCATGGCCGGGTGTACCGTGTCGTTGACCATGACGACCGGGCTCAGACCGCACGCGCCGAGGCACGACACGATCTCGATGGTGAACAGGCCGTCGTCCGAGGTCGGCTTGCTCTCGCTCAGACCGGTGGCGTCATAGAGGGCCTGCAGGACGTTGCCGGACTTGCGCACGTGGCACGCCGTGCCGCGGCAGACCTTGAGCACGTACTTGCCCTTCACATCGAGTGAGAAGTTCTCATAGAACGTCGCCACGCCGTAGATCTTCGACTCGCTGATGCCCACCTTGTCCGCGATGTAGCGCAGCGCGTCTTTCGGCAGATAACGGTATTTCCCCTGCACGTCCTGCATGATCGCAATGATCTGCGAGGCGTCGCAGGCGTGATCTGCGAGGACCTGGTCGATGAACTTGTAATCGATTTGTTCCATAATTTCGATTCCCTTTCCAACAAATTTGCACTGGCCGGCTCCTATTCCGGCCGGATGCAGGATTCCCTGCTCCCTATCATACAATATCTATGAAAATTTTTCAATGCCCAGTCCCGTCGTTTTGATAACGACAAACTGCGAGAATTTTTCACAATATGTTCCACTTTTCAACCACTGTGCATCTTTGGGAAAAACCGCCGCAAATGCTTGACACGTCTGCGTTCCCATGTCATAATTGAGTCAAATTATGCGCCCGCGCCGCAAGCTGTGCTTCCGGTCCGGCCGCCGCCGATCCCGCACCGAATCTGACACCGAATCGCCCATGAGGTGGAAGGCTGCGTGCGTGCACTGCTGCACCGCCATGCCTTCCGGGCGTGGCATTTTTTGTCTCTTCGTGCGGCCGGCAATCATGAAAAGGAGAGATCTGCTATGAAACATCTGCGCAAATGCACGGCTCTGCTGCTGGCCGTCCTGATGGTGCTCGCCCTCGCCGCCTGCGGTCAGAAGGACGACACCGCCGCCGTCGACAAGGACCTGACCGTCAATGTCGTCTCGCTCAACGGCACGACCGGCTTCGGCATGGCCAAGCTCATGGCCGACAGCAAGGCCGGCACCGCCGCCCTGAACTACAACTTCACCGTCGAGACCGACCCGAGCAACGCCACCGCCGCGCTCGTCAACGGCACGGCCGACATCGCCGCCCTGCCGACGAACGCCGCCGCCGCGCTCTACAACAAGACCGACGGCGCCGTGCAGGTGCTCGCGCTCAATACGCGCGGCGTGCTGTACGTCGTGACCGACGGCACGGAGAGCATCACGTCCTTTGCCGACCTGCGCGGCAAGAACGTCTACGTCCCCGTGCAGAACCCGACGTTCATCTTCCAGTACCTGTGCGAGAAAAATGGTCTGACCGTCGGCACGGACATCACCATCGACAACACCTATGCCCAGCCGGCCGAGCTGAACACGGCGCTCGCCTCCGGCGAGGTGCACATCGCCGTGCTGCCGGAGCCGATGGTCACGATCGCCCGTGCGGCGAACCCGGACCTCACCGTCGCGCTCGACCTGACCGCCGAGTGGGACAAGGTCGCCCCGGCCGGCAGCCTCGTGCAGGGCTGCGTCGTCGTGCGCAAGGCGTTTGCAGACGCTCACCCGAACGAGGTCAAGGCCTTCCTGGGCGAGTATCAGGCGTCCATCGAGTACCTGACGGCCGAACCCGAGCAGGCCGGCCAGATGATCCAGGATGCCGGCATCTTCGCCAAGGCCGCCGTGGCCGCCAAGGCCATCCCGAACTGCAACGTCTGCTTCGTGTCCGGCGCGGATATGCAGGCGCCGCTGACGGAGTTTCTCACCGCGCTGAGCACCGTCGCCCCGCAGAGCATCGGCGGCGAGGTGCCGGCGGATGACTTCTACTGCGTGCTGAAATGAAGCGTTTCGCCCGCGGCGCGCTGACGCTCGCGTTCTGGCTCGCGGTGTGGACGGCGCTCGCGCTGCTCGTGCACCGGGAGCTGCTGCTGCCCGCGCCGTGGGTCGTCGTGCGCAGACTGTGCGAGCTCGCCGCGACCGGAGCATTCTGGCGCATCACGGCCGTGTCCATCGGCCGCGTGCTGCTCGGCGTGCTGGGCGCGGTCGTGCTCGGCGTGGCGCTGGCCGTCGCCTGCACGGCGTCAAAGACAGCCGATGCGCTGCTGTGCCCGCTCATGACGGTCGTCAAGTCCACGCCGGTGGCGTCGTTTGTCGTGCTCGCGCTCATCTGGATCGCGCGCGACTGGCTGCCGGTGTTCATCGCGCTGCTCATGGTGCTGCCCGTCGTGTGGAGCAATGTCTGCACCGGCATCCGCTCGGCCGATCCCGCGCTGCTCGAGCTCGCGCGGGTGTACGGCTGGCCGCGCGGGCGCGTCCTGCGGCGGATCTATGTGCCGGGCGTGCGGCCGCACTTTCTGGCCGCGCTGCGCTCCGGCCTCGGCTTCGGCTGGAAGGCCGGCATCGCCGCCGAGGTGCTCACCGTGCCGCACAGCGCCATCGGCCGCATGATCTATGAATCGAAACTGTATCTGCAGACCACCGACCTCTTTGCCTGGACGCTCGCGGTCATCCTCCTGAGCGTCGGGCTGGAGCGGCTGGTGCTGCGCGCGCTCACCCCGCGCGGGAAAGGAGGCGGCGGCACATGATCGAGGCGCGTGACCTCACCGTGACGTATGACGGCCGCACCGTCCTGCGGGATGTCTGCCTCACCGTGCCCGACGGCGCGCACATCGCGCTCATGGGCCCGTCCGGCTGCGGCAAGACGACGCTGCTGCGCGTGCTCGCCGGGCTGCAGGCTCCGGACTCCGGCACCGTGCGCGTGGAGCCCGGGCGCATGGCCTGCGTCTTTCAGGAGCCGCGGCTGCTGCCATGGCGCACGGCGGCGGAAAACGTCAACGCCGTGCTCTCCGACCGGGCGCAGACCATGCCGCAGGCGCTGATATGGCTGGAGCGGCTGGAGCTGGCGGATGCGCGCGATCAGTACCCCGCGGCGCTCTCCGGCGGCATGCAGCAGCGCGTGGCCATCGCGCGGGCACTTGCGTATGACGCGCCGGTGCTGCTGCTCGACGAGCCGTTTCGCGCTCTGGATGCGGCGCTGCGCGCGCGCGTCACCGCGCTGATCGCGGACGCGGCGCGGGAGAAAACCCTCGTGCTCGCCACGCACGACGCGGCCGACGCGGCCGCGCTCGGCTGCGCGGTGTATGTGTACGCCGAAGGCACGTTCCGCCGCGACGGATGAGGTGGGCTTTGGATGCGCGGCGCATTTCCGGTGCCACTGGAGAAACCCACGACCTTTCCGCCTCATCCGCCTCACGATGTTCGGCACCTTCCCCTCGAGGAGAAGGCATTGCCTTACGACTTCGCGTCACCCTCCCTTTCTACATGGGCAAAAAAGCAGCCCGGCAGGTATCTGCCGGGCTGCTCCATCCCTTTGGGGCGTTGGGCCGCCCCGGTTCTCCCCCCTGCTGCACAAGCAATGTACGCAGCAGCACCGGCGCTCGGCCGGATGATCCGGCGGCGGGCATCCAAACCGCTGCCGGGTGATGACAAAAACTCAGTCGAACTTCGGCTGCTCGAGATAGTCGGTGTACTCGCGCAGGAACTTCTTTTCCTCCGGCTTGAGATCCAGACCGATCGTGCCGCCCGGATTCATGTTGTAGTCGGGGTCAAAGTAGTCCTTGAGCACGCGGAACACGCCGTACTCCTTCTCGCCGATGTAGCCCTCGAGCCACGGCGCGAACATCTTGCCGATGCCGTGGTGGTGGCTTACGGCTGCGCCGGAGCGCTGGATCGCGTCGAGGATCGTGGTGTGGTAGGCCTTGAAGGCGTCCTCATCCTGCATGCGGGTGAGGAAGATGAAATACAGGTTCGCGCCCTGCGGATAGCAGTGCGACATGTGCGTCGTGACGACGGTGTTCGGCAGCGCGTGGCAGATCTTGCGCACATCGGCGTGCACCTGCTCCATGTTCGACCAGTTGACCGTGCACTCAAGCGTGTCGGTCGTGATGCCGAAATCCATGAGCGTGTCGCGCAGATAGGGGTCGTTGAAGCGGCCCTTTTCCCAGCTGCGGGTGACGTAGCCGGTCAGCGGCATACCGCCGTGTTTGAGCGCAATTTTCGCGATGTTGCGCGCGACGTTGCGGCTGTAGCCCTTCTCACCGTCGGTAAAGCCGAGGAAGAGGCAGCGCTCCATGTCCTTGTAGCCGAACTTGTCGAGCAGCGGCTGCAGCGGCGTCTCATCGACGTTGTAGAGCTTGAGCATGAGGTTGGTCTCCTCCGGGTCGGACAGGCGGAACACGGACGAGTAGCCGCACTCGCACTGCATCATCTCGCGGGCGGCCTTCATGGCCGCGTCCCACGTCTTGAAGATGTAGGAGAAGCGCTTGCGGTTTTGCGGCATCCAGCGGAAGATGCGCAGCGTGACCTCCGTCAGCACGCCGAACGTGCCCTCGGAGCCCATCATGATCTGGTTCAGGTTCGGGCCGGTGGCCTCGCGGGAGTAGTGGCTGGTCTGGATGGTACCGATGGGCGTGGCGTACTTCTGGCTGAGGACGATGTCGGCAATGGTGCCGTAATACGTGCTGTTCTGGCCCGCGCCGCGCGTGACCGTCCAGCCGCCGACGCTCGAATACTCGAACGACTGCGGGAAGTGGCCGCAGGTGTACTGCCGCTTGGCGCCGAAGAGCTCCGGCGCGCTCTGGAGCGTCTTTTCCAGATCCGGGCCGGACATGCCGGCCTGCACGGTGATGGTCTGGTCGATCTCGTTGAAGCTGATGACCTTGTTGAAGTTGCGGCGCATATCCAGCGAGATGCCGCCCTTGACCGGCTCGACGCCGCGGGTGACGCTGCTGCCGCCGCCGTAGACGTACAGCGGGATGTGGTACTCGGTGGAGTAGGCCACGATCTGCTCGACCTGCCCGGTCGTCTCGGGGTAAAGCACAACGTCGGGTACACTGTCAACGCGCTTGTGGCGCAGACGCAGGATATCGTAGGCCGTGAAGCCGTAGGCCACGCTCAGGCGGTCATAGTCCGTGGTGGAGACATTCTGCTCGCCGACGATCTTTTTGAGCGCCTCGATGTGCTCGGGCGCGAGCTGCACCGGGTGGTCGGAGAGGTCGACGGGGTCAAAGCCGATGTCGTCGGAATACGCCTTGAAATCGTCGTCCGTCATTTGGAACGTCTCTTTCATGAGCGTGTACAGAGACTCTTTCGGATATTTGAAGAAGTTCGGATCGCCCCAGCGGAAAATGGAGCGGTAGCTGTCCGCCGGCGCGGGGGTGAGCACCCACTTCGGCTCGAATCCTTTGTACGGTTTGTTGCTCATTGTGCAATCCTCCTCTTGACTTGGATGAGTTTCTGATAGATCGGGCGCAGGCGCGGATAGATCTTGCGGTAGGCCTGCTCGTAAATGTCGTTATATACCTCGTGATTCCGCTCGTTTGGCTGGAACGTGTCCTTGACGTGGACCATGGCTTTGGCCGCCTCGTCGAAATCGGCGAACACGCCCTTGGCCACGAACGCGACCATGGACGAGCCGATGGAGCACGCCTCGTGCGTCTGCGAGCGCACGACCGGCAGGCCGAACACGTCCGCCGCGATCTGGCAGACCACGTCGCTCTTCGCGCCGCCGCCGCCGATGCGGATCTCGTGAATGGTCAGGCCCGAGCGGTCCTCCATGATGCGCAGCGCCATGTACAGCTCCAGGCACAGGCCCTCGATGATGGCGCGGTAGAAGTGGTAGCGCGTGTGGTAGTCCGAAAAGCCGATGACCGCGCCGAGCGAGTCCGGGTGCAGGATGCCGGCCGTCCAGTACGGCTGCAGGAGCAGGCCGTCGCTGCCGGCGGGCAGGTCACGGATGCGCGCATCGAGCAGGGCCTCGGGCGCCATGCCCTTTTCTTTGGCGTCGATGGCGTCGGCCGTGCCGAATTCCTTCACGAACCACGACAGCAGCCACAGGCCGCGGTAGATCTCGATCTCGGGATTGTAGTGGTCGTTGAGCACGCCGGGATAGGCGGGCAGAAACTGCTGCGGCTCGACGTACTCGGTCGTGCTGAACTGGATGGTGGCCGTCGTGCCCAGCGAGATCGACGCCTTGTCGGAATCGACGACGGCAAGGCCGAGCGTCTCGCAGCCCTTGTCCGAGCCGGTCGAGATCAGCGGCAGGCCGGCGGGGATACCGGTCAGGGCGCTGACTTCGTCCGTGATCGTGCCGATGACCGTGCCGGAGGGCACGAGGTCGCACAGCTTTTCGTTCGGCACGTCGCAGAAGCAGCGCGTGAGGCTGCCGGGCTTCATCCAGCGGCGGTTTTTGTAGTCGAACGGGATGTGGCCGATCTGGTTCGAGGCCGAGTCGATGAGGTTGCCCGTGAGCTTGTAGTTCAGGTACGTGGGCAGCATGACGTATTTGGCGGTCCTGGCCCAGATCTCCGGCTCGTGGCGCATGATCCAGTTGCCGACGGAGGCGGCGTAGACCACCTTCGCCGTCGGCTCCATGCCGGCGACCTTGAAGAGCATCATGTTCTTGGCGGGCATGGCGCCGTTCGGGTCGACGGTGCGCTTGTCCAGCCAGAGAATGATGTCGCGCAGGGGCTCGTTGTTCGCGTCCAGACACACAACCGTGTCGCGGATGACGGTGATCGTCATGGCGATCACGTCCGGCAGCAGGGCGTTGCTGCGCGCGCACAGTTCGCGGCAGCATTCGCACAGGCGGTCGAAGTAGAAGTTCGGCTTCTGCTCGGCCCAGCCGGGCTCTTTCGAGAAGTAGGGCTCGGCATATTTGCTCTGCACGACGTCCACGATCCGGCCGTCCGGGTCCACGAGCAGGGCGCGTGCGCTCTGTGTGCCGATGTCGCAGGTCAGCACCAGCGGTTTGCTCAAGATGATTCCCTCCTAAGATTTATTTTTGCTCTCTATACAAAATGTTCATTCGGGTCTGCGCTTGAGGAGGCTGCTCGTGGCGATGACGTCCACGCCGAGGCCGAGCACGTCCGGGATCACGACGTCGCCGCGGCCGATGCGCTCTGATACGGTGACGGTTTTCAGCGCGTCCATGACATCGAAGATGCGGTCTTTCGGAATATCGGCCGACACGCGCACCGGCAGCACCGGCGCGTCCGGGAAGGCCGTGCGCACGGTCGAGCAGATGGTGCGCTTAGGCGCGGTCATCTCCGAGATGGCAAACTCCCTGCCGCGGGGGCAGGTGTTGCCGGTGACGGACCAGCCGTCGCCGTCGCGTTCGATTTTCAAGGTGCAGCCGCGCGGGCAGCCGATACAGGTGAGTTCTTTCATGCCTCTGCCACCTCGATCGTAAAGTGGACATCGCGCGCGTGGGCGATGCCGAGCCTGTCAAAGTCCAGCGTGAGCTGCTGCATCTCGGGCGGGCGCAGGAAGGGATAGCGCCGCGACCAGACTTCTTTCCCGTCGATGGTCAGCACCACGCGGCAGGGGCCAAGCACTGCCGCGCTGCGAAAATACAGTGTGACGCCGCTGTTGTCCTCCGTGCGGTCAAGCCGCTGGGGGACGAGATAGCCGAAATCGTCCGAGATCGTGAGCGCGACCTCGTCGCGCGTGTGCGCGGCAAAGTGCGCCGCGCTTCTGCCCGCGAGCTCGCCGGAGGCGGACACGTAATCCACGAGGTCGTTGACGTGCAGCGCGTTGCCGCACGAGAAGATACCAGGCACCTCCGTCATGAGCTGCCCGTCGCAGACGGGGCCGCGGGTGTGCCCGTCGAGCGGGACGCCGAGCGACTCCGCCAGCTCGTTTTCCGGGATGAGGCCGACGGACACGATCAGCGCGTCGCAGTCGATGCGCTGCTCCGTGCCGGGGATGGGGCGCATGGTCTCGTCAACCTCCGCGACCTCCACGCCCGTGAGCCGGTCTGCACCGAACACGCGCGTGACCGTGTGGCTCAGGTGCAGCGGAATGTCGTAGTCGTGCAGGCACTGGTGGATGTTGCGCGTCAGGCCGGAGGGAGTGGGCTTGGCCTCGTACACGCCGAGGACCTCTGCGCCCTCGAGCGTCAGGCGGCGGGCCATGATGAGGCCGATGTCGCCGCTGCCGAGGATGACGCAGCGGCGGGTCGGCAGCTCGCCGAGCAGGTTCGTAAAGTGCTGCGCGGTGCCTGCCGTGAACACGCCCGCCGGGCGCGTGCCGTGGATAAAGACCTGCTTTGCCGTGCGCTCACGGCAGCCGGTGGCCAGCACGAGCGTGCGGGTGTCATGGCGCGCGACGCCGTCGCGGCTGACGGTGACGACCGCAAAGCCGCCGGGCGTTTTCTCCACGCGCGTGACGAAGGTCTGCGTGTGCGCCTCGATACCCAGCTCCTCGAGCCGGTCGATGAAGCGCTCGACATATTCGGGCCCGGCCAGCCGCTCGCCGAAGCGGGCGAGGCCGAAGCCGTCGTGAATGCACTGCTTGAGCATGCCGCCCAGGCGCGCCTCGCGCTCGATGAGCAGCACGTGCGCACCGTTTTCATGCGCGGAGATGGCGGCCGCAAGCCCGCCGGGGCCGCCGCCGATGACAATGACGTCGTACATCACGCCTGCACCTCCCCGGATTTCGTCGGGCCGAACGTGATGGGCGCGTCGGCCGAGGACTTGCGCACCGCGCTGAGCGGCACGCCGAGATACTCCGCGATGATGCGCACCACCTGCGGCGAGCAGAACCCGCCCTGACAGCGGCCCATGCCGGGCCGCACGCGCTTTTTCACGCCGTCGACCGTCGGCACGCACACGTTCGAGCGCAGCGCATCGAGGATCTCGCCGCGGCTGATCTCCTCGCAGCGGCAGACGATGACGCCATAGTCGGGGTTTTTCGCGATGTAGGCAGCGCGCGTCGCGTCGTCCATCTCCCGCAGGACGGGGATGCCCGGGCGGTGGGGGTCAAAGTCCGGATTGATGGCCACGGGGCGCTCGCGCGCGAGGATGCGCACGGCCATGTCCGCCACGTCCTCCGCGACGGCGGGCGCCGTCGTCAGACCGGGCGACTGGATGCCGGCGACGTGGATGAGGTTGTGCGTGTGCCGGCCGCGCTCGATGATGAAGTCCTCCTCGAACGTGGGCGCACGCACGCCGGTGAAATAGGTGATGATGTCGCGCTCGGTCAGCGCGGGCATCGTGATCTTCTGCTTGGAGAATACGTGCGCGATGCTCTCGGGATGCGTCGCCGTGTTCTCTTTTTCATACGTCTCCACCGCGTCGGGGCCGATGAGCAGGTTGTCGTGCACGGTGTGCAGGATGCCGCCGCCCTTCGAGTGCGTTTTGGACACCATGTCATTGCCCTTCACGGACGCGATCGAGTGCATGAAGGCACCGGCCTTGCGGTCGAGGATGCTGTTCGTGCCGCGGCGGGGGTGGATGGAGAAAAAGCGGTCATCTGCCATGCGCGCCACGTCCTCGGCAAACACGCCGGCCGCGTTGATGACGAGCGCGGGGTGCAGCGTGCCGCGGTTGGTGTGCACGGCGGTGATGCGGCCATCCGCGACGTCCATGCCCAGCACGGCGGTGTTGAGTGCGATGCGCGCGCCGTTTTGCACGGCGTTTTCCGCGTAGGCGATCGTCAGCCCGTAGGGGCAGACGCAGCCGGAGTCCGGATTCGAGATGGCAAAGCGGGTCTTTTCGTTGAAGTTCGGCTCGCGGCGCAGCAGCTCCCTGCCGGAGATGAGCTCGGTATCGGCGATGCCGTCATGATATTTGCGCCACATGCAGTAGCCCCACACGGCCGGGCGCAGCCAGCCGTGCTGGAAGCAGACATACTGCCCCACACGGGAAAACGGCACGTCGAGCTCTTTGCAGATCTGATCGTACATGGCGTTGCCGCGGCGGATATATTTGTGCTTGACGCTGCCGCGCCCGAGGTCGATGCCCGGGTGCACCTCACCGTCATTGCGGCCGGAGGCGCCGAGCGCAAGGTCGCACTCCTTATCGACCACCAGAATGTCGAGCTTCTGGCGCGCAAGCTCGCGCGCGATCGACACGCCCGAGATGCCGCCGCCGATGATGAGCACGTCGGGCGTCTGCCCCTCGAGCGCATCGTCGCGCAGCGCGGGCACGCGCATGGGCGCGTCCTTGCCGCCGGTGAACGTGATGTCGTTGACGACATGGCACGTGGAATATTTCGTTGCGGCCATCTGGCCGGCGCGCACAACGTCGTCCCAGCGGTCGAGCGCGCCGCGCAGGACGATGCAGCCATCGGCCAGCACCGCCGTGACGCGGCCGCCGAAGGCTTTGCGCAGTTTTCGGTTCAATGCGGAAATCTTCATGAAAGACGGGCCTCCCGGAAGATGAGTCGGCCAAATGGCCGACTGAATACCTCAAATATACCCTTTTTCGACTGGGAAGTCAAGGATTCGCCCCGGGTCAAATCTGCTGAAATTTCCCTGTCAGACTGGACAAATCGCCCAAAATCGCGTACAATAAGACCCAATGTATCTCACATAAGATCAGAAATGAGGAAAGCACATGGCCGCTCCGCGCAACGACAATGTCAAGGAGAAGATCCTCGACGCCGCGACCGGCCTGTTGGACACGCAGACGTTTGCCGACATCTCGCTGGCCGAGATCGCCGCGGCGGCCGGCGTGTCCAAGGGGACGCTCTATTACTATTATAAAAATAAAACGGATATCCTTTTCGACCTCACCAACCGCTATCTTGACCGCCAGTGGGACGAGCTGATCGCCTGGACGGAGAACAAGGAAAAGGACACGTCCGTGCACCGGCTGGTGAAGTATGTCGTTGAGCGCAACACGGCCTCCGCCGGTATGCGCCTGCATCTGATCCACGCCGCCATGCTCGGCGACGAGGTGCTGCGCGCCAAGCTCATCGACCGCTACGCCGCCTTCGAGCGGCTCATCGCCGAGAAGATCGCCGAGCGCACCGACGCCGTCTCCGCCGACTATCTCTCGCAGCTGATCCTGCTCGCGTCCGACGGCATGATCGTGCAGGAGGCGCTGCGCAACGACAATTTTGACGCCGCCGCCTTCGTGCGTCAGAGCGAGGCGTATCTGCGCGCCCTGCGCCCCGCCGGCCGGATCTGAGCGCCAGTTTTCAACAAATGTGTCGAAAGTCACCCTCTTGTCCGAATTTGTGAAAGAATTAGCGTGTTTGCGGTTGACACCGCACGGAACACGTGATATTTTGAAAAGGACTAGGTGGTAGAGCAAGCGCCTGCTCGTTCCGCCGCGGTGTTGGGGCACCGCAAAGGCTTTTTTCGTATGTCGAAGGCGCCGGAATGCACCCGCATCCGATGCCTTTTTACATAGCTGCAATGGGAATTATTTTGAAAGAAGGGACAATATGAAAGACCTGAAACATCTGATTTTCTTCGAAAATCTCCTGCAGGACGCGCAGAATGAGCTCGTCACGCAGGCGGTCAACGACGGGAAAATCGCCCTCGGGTACAACTGCTATTACATCCCCGAGGTTCTGCTCAATCTGCCGGGCTGCTTCTCGACCCGTCTGCGCGCGCCGCGCTGCGAGTCCACCGACGTGGCGACCTACTACATGACCAGCCGCACCTGCCCGTATGTCCGCTCCATCCTCGAGCGCGCCATCGAGGGCGGCTACAACTATCTGGGCGCTCTGTTCGGCGCCGAGTGCTGCGCTGCCATGGAGCGCATGGAGGAGCACTTCTTCCTGCTCAACCCCGTCAAGAACGATCACTTCTTCGTCACCCAGATCGATCCCCCGATGAAGGGCGACAAGACGAACCTTACATACTACAAGGGCCAGCTCCAGCTCAAGGTCGTCGATCAGCTCGCCAAGCGCTACGGCATCGACGTGTCCGACGCCGCCATGCGCAAGGCGATCGAGCAGTTTAACGAGCTGTGCGATGTCATCACCGAGATCGGCAACTTCCGCAAGCTGCCCAACCCGCCCATTACCGGCTATGAGTTCCATGTCATCCAGCTCGTGAGCGAGGTCTGCCCGCACGAGCTGATCCTCCCGTACCTGAAGGAGACGCTCGCCGAGATCAAAAAGCGCAAGCCCGAGCCGGAGTTCCCGTTCCGTGCGCGCGTCGTGGTCGCCGGCTCCGAGATCGACGATCCCGAGTTCACGAAGCTCCTCGAGGGCTGCGGCGCCATGGTCGTGGCCGACCGTTACTGCTTCGGCAGCTTCCCGAGCCGTGAGCGCATCGAGATCCAGGACGGCGAGACCGCGTTCGAGGCCATCTGCCGCCACTACCTGCACTGGAACCAGTGCGCCCGCTTCATGGACGGCATGAAGATCGACCAGCGCCATGCTGAGGTCAAGCGCCTTGTCGACGAGTTCCATGCCGACGGCGTGATCTACGAGAACATGAAGTTCTGCGAGTTCTGGAGCTATGAGAAGGTGCTCGCTTCCCATATCCTGACCGAGGAGATGGGCGTGCCGTGCTGCACGATTGAGAAGGAATACGCGCTCGGCTCCATCGGCCAGCTCCGTACCCGTTTCCAGGCCTTCGTCGAGAGTCTGGAAATCAAGAAAATCAATTCTTGACACAGGAGGGGAACGAAAACTATGAATTGCCCTGTTACGAAATTTATTGACTCCAAGATGCAGAAGTTCGACCCCATCTGGAGAGCGGAAAACGGCCTGGGCGGTCAGCGCAGCCGTTACTATGACAAGACCGGCGTCGCCAAGTACCGCGAGTGGCGCGGCGTGCACGACACGCTCGTCGACTACGGCGCATGGCTCAAAAACCTCAGCGCCATGGCCAAGATGGTCGCTTCCGCGCCGATCCCGTGCCTGAAGGGCTTCTGGGAATACCGCTGGATGGGTTCCTACCTCGGCACGTTCATGTTCATCGACCGCCTGTTTGAGGGCTATCGCGGCCCCGAGCTCAAGATCGCGCACATGCATATGTACGCCATCGTGCAGAGCCTGACCAAGCGCATCGCCTACATCCTCTCGCATGACCGCCGCCTCGGCGCCAGCGAGGAGAAGAGCAGCAAGCTCGTGCCCATCGACGAGGTGCTGCCCGAGCTGTTCATGACCGGCTTCCCGGATCTGTACCCGGTGCCGCTGCAGACGCTGCCGGAGTTCATCATCTGCGATGTTGACCAGCACATCGAGCCGTACTACATCGACGTGGCTGAGTCCTTCGGCCTGCCGGCCGACGTGTGCTCCCGCTGCGCGGCGGAGACCGGCGTCGCCCTCGACGACGCGTTCCCGCTCGTCGGCAAGGCGGTCGTCACCACGAACATGCCCTGCAACGCCTCCGAGGCGACGTCCATGTTCCAGCGCCGCCGCATCGGCCTGCCCGACTATCAGGCGACCCTCGCCATGATCCATAACGAGCCCGCGGCGCTGCCGTTCTCCCGCAAGGTCATGGAAGAGACCATCGCCTTCATCGAAGAGCACTACGACACGAAGTTCAACTGGAAGACGTTCTTCAAGGGTGCCAAGCGCATAAACGAGCAGAACCAGATCGAGCTCGAGAAGTGGGACTACTTCAAGACGCCGTACTCCCCGCTCGTCGGCATCGCCGAGACGCTCTACAAGCTCTATGAGTGGCAGTCCGTCAACGGCACCGACCCGTACTACAACAAGATCGACCGCAAGGTCATCAAGATCATGCGCAAGTGCTACAAGAATAAGTACGTCCCGTATGGCGGCAAGACCCGCCACCGCGCGTTCCTGTGGGGACCCTCCGCCGTGTATTACACCGACTTCCCGACCTGGGTGCAGAACTGCTGGGGCATCAACATCGTCCTGAACATGGACTCCACGATGGGCCACAACATGATCAACACCGAGGATCCGGACATCGCCATGGACGACCTGACCCGCTTGACCGAGAAGGCCTGCATGCGTCACATGGCCGTCGGCGGCTGGGACAACGTCAACTCCGTCTGGGAGTGGGCCACGAACTTCAACTGCGACATGGTGCTCATGAACGACAACATCGCCTGCAAGGGCATGCTCGGCGTGCACGCCATGATGGAAGAGCAGGCGCGCGACCTCGGCTTCCACTTCATCTTCATCGAGCATGACCTGGAGGACTGCCGCACCGTTTCCCGTCAGGATATGCGTAACTGCGTCAACCAGTATATGTCCGTCGTCATGAACGAGAAGCCGCTCGATCCGACGATCGTTGAGTTCGACGACTCCGCGGCGTACTAAGAAAGGCAGGTACCGACTATGAATATGAAACTGGCTGCGAAAGTGCTCGCCAAGGTCGGCGTGATCGGGTTTGTCGGCTTCGCCGCGACCTTCACGATCTACTTCTTCAACCTGGAGAACAAGCTGATCTACTACGTGGTGCGTCCGCTCCTGAACAAGCACTATGATGCTCAGGTGCGCGACAAGCGTATCGTCTGAGTTTCCCGCACAAACGAATCCAACCCCGCTGCTTCGGCAGCGGGGTTTTGTGCGTGTGTCATAGACACACACTCCAACGAGAACCGCTTCGCCGGGTCTTTGGAAGGGGTTGCGGCTCGCTGCAGCGCACGCATTGTACACCACGGATGCACAATGCGCACGTTTGCGAGCCGAGCGGTATTTTCTCCGCCGTACACGCCGCCGGAGAAAATGATTCGACTTTCTTTGCGTCTGCGGCCGCAAACTCTGCGAGGCTTTGTGACGTTGCGGGGATTCTTGATTGTCCGGCTGTGGTAGCTCGACCATTTGGGCGTCGAGAAACGGCGTTTTTTTGACACACACTCCAACGAGAACCGCTTCGCCGGGTTCTCGTTGGAAGGGGTTGCGGCGCGGCCTTCTGCTGCGGTGTTTGATGCCGTTTCCGGTGTGCACGCGGCTGTGGGCGGGCGGCTCGTGACACGGCAGAGAGCGCAGGGCGCGAAAAAGCCCGCGTGCAGTGCACGCGGGCTGATTTTCGCAAGAACGAAGATCCGATCTTACTTGATGCCGTACTTCTTGTTGAACTTATCCACACGGCCGCTGGTATCGACGAGCTTCTGCTTGCCGGTGTAGAACGGGTGGCACTTGGAGCAGATCTCGATGGAGATGTTCTGCTTCGTGGAGCGGGTCTCATACACGGCGCCGCAGGCGCAGCGGATCGTGGTCGGCTGGTAATTCGGATGGATACCGTCTTTCATAGTCATTCACCTCATAACAAGCTGTCTTGAGCACGGGCTGGTCCGTGGTTACAAAACGCAACCTGAATTCTAGCATACCGGTGACAAAATTGCAAGCGGTTTTCGCATTTTTTTACGCGTCCGGGCCCGGCACGTCGCTGATCCGGCCGCAGTGCAGGAAATACAGCACGCGGCGGCAGACCGGCCGCCCGGTGATGCGCGCCATGGCCCCGGCGTAGGCGTGCAGCTGCGCGGCATAGTACGCCGTGCGCGCCGGCACGCCCTCGGGGCGGATGCGGTCAGTCTTGTAATCCACGATGACGAGACCGTCCTTTGTTTCGAACCACGCGTCCACCACGCCCTGCAGCAGCACCTGCTCGTCCCCGGCGCCGGGGAAGAACGTCTCCGCCGGGCACAGGAGCGAGAAGCGAAACTCCCGCCGCAGCGTGCCGGCAGCCTCCGCCGCAGCGAGCTGCGCGCCGAGCGGCGTTTGCCCCAGCCGCAGGAGCGAGGCCGTGTCCACGGCCTGCGCCTCGCGCCCCGTGAGTTCACCGCGCGCGGTCAACGTTTCTACCTGCGCGCGGATGCCCTCCGGCGTGCGCGCGTCGGCAAAGTGCAGGTACTGCAGGATGCGGTGCGTGGCCGTGCCGCGCTCGGCGGCGGTGAGCTTGCGCGCGCGCGCCGAGAAGTCCGGCCGGCGGAAGGTCTGCGTGCGCGGCGCGCCCGCCAGCAGCGGTGCGCCGGTGTCCTCGGGCGGCGTGTCCTCCGCCTCCAGCCGCTTGAGCTCCGTCGCCGTCACCTTCGACGGCAGATCGATGGCCTGCGCGTGCCCATAGCGGAACGTGAGCGCGCGCTCGAGCTGCACCAGCAGGGTGGGGTCCGGCTCCGGCAGCGCGGGTTCGGCTTCCGCTTCCGTGCGCTCTGCCGCGGCGTCCGCCTTCAGATAGACGTAGTTCCGGCGCAGGAAGCGCTCATCCCGGTCGAGCAGCGCGCTCTGCAGCAGCCAGTGCAGCGGGCTCTGCGCAGCGCGCAGCAGCTCCGGCGCGAGGGGCACGGTGGCCGTGGCGGTCAAGTTGCTGACGGTCTTGCCGATGTCGCGCACGGTGCCCGTGATGACGAGCCGCTCCTTTGCGCGCGTCATGGCCACGTACAGCAGGCGCATCTCCTCCGAGAGCGTCTCGGTCAGCAGCTGCGCCGCGATCGCCTGCCGCGCGATGGTCGGGTATTCCACGCCGTGCTCCAGATCCGTGCACTTCGGCCCCAGACCGAGCGCCGGGTGCACGAGCACGCTTGTGCGCGCATCGGATTTGTTGAACAGGCGCGCCGTGTCGCACAAAAACACGAACGGGAACTCCAGCCCCTTGGATTTGTGGATGCTCAGGATGCGCACGCTGCGGCTCTCGCCGCCGGGGGCGGCGGGCTCCATACCCTCGGTCTCCTGCCGCTGCATCCAGAGCAGGAAGCGGTGCAGCCCGCGCGCACCCGTCTGTTCAAACTGCTGCGCAAGATCGAGCAGGAGCAGCACATTGCGCCGCCGCAGCTCGCCGTCCGGCATCGCGCTCGTGAGCGCCATGACGGCGCGGTCGTCCACGATGTGCCACAAAAATTCGCTCAGCGGCAGCTCGATCGACAGCGCGCGGTAGCGCGCAAGCACGTCGAGAAAATCCCGGCAGTCGTCGCGCGTTTCGGCGGCGAGCGTGACCGCGGTGTAAAAATCATGCTCGCGGTCGCACGTGCGCACGGCGGCCAGATCGTCCGCCGTCAGGCCGAACAGCGGCGAGCGCAGCGCCGCAATGAGCGGCACATCCTGGTGCGGATTGTCCACCACCGCCAGCAGCGAGCGCAGCACCGACACCTCCTCGGACGTGTAGAACCCGCCGCTCGTCTCCGCCGACACGGGGATGCCATGCACCTCGAGCGCGGCGCGGTACACGGGGCCGATGCTGTTGGCATTGCGCAGCAGGATGACCGCGTCGCCATAGTGCGCGGGGCGCTTAGCGCCGTTTTCCCACACGGGCGTACCGCTGTCGATGAGCGCGCGGATGCGCCGCGCGACGTAGTCCGCCTCCAGCGCGGCCTTTTCCGGCGTGGGCGCGTCGTCGTCCGCGTCCGGCAGCTCGAGCACGGCAAGCTCCGGCTTTTCGCCGTCGTCCGGGTAGCTTGCTCCGGCACGCAGGCGGGCCGCGTCGTCATAGTCCAGCTCGCCGAGCGCGCGGGACATGATGTTGGAAAAGACGTGGTTGGCGGCAGCGAGCACCGCACGGCGGGAGCGGAAATTTTCCCGCAGGAGGATGCGCCGCGGCGCACCGGGCGCAGCCTCACGAAAATCCGCAAAGCGCGCGTATTTCTCGAGGAAGATCGTGGGGTCGGCGAGACGGAAGCGGTAGATCGACTGCTTGACGTCGCCGACGAAAAAGAGATTGTTGCCGCCGCGCGACACGGCACGGAAAATGAGATCCTGCACCTCCGACACGTCCTGATATTCATCGACCATGATCTCGGTATAGCGCCCCGAGAGCTGGCGCGCCAGCTCCGTCGGCGCGCCGTCGTCGTCCGTGAGCAGCTGCGCGGTCATGTGCTCGAGATCGGAGAAATCCACGAGGCTGCGCCGCCGCTTCTCGGCGGCGTAGGCCGTGCCGAAGTCCAGCGTCAGCGCCAGCAGCGCCTGCATGGCCGGGGCTGTCGCGCGCAGGTCGGCGATCGCCTGCGCGGAGGGGATGTTGATCTGCTTTTGCAGCGTCTGGATGGCCTTTTTCGCCGCGTCGCGCTGCGCCTTGACGCGGTCGCGCACGTCCGGGTCCGGCGGCTTGCGCGTGCTGCCGAGGCGCGGGAACGGCACGTCCTGCAGCGCCGTCACGGCAGCATCCCAGCTCCGGTTGCAGGCGTACGCGAGCGCGCGCAGACCGTCGGCCGTGGCCGAAAAGCTGTCGCCGTAGATGTCCATAAGCCACTCCATGTCCTCGTCCGCCATGATGTCGAGCTGCGCCTCAAGCACGCCGCACCAGTGCTCCGCACTCTCGCGCATGCGTGCCAGCAGCGACCGGCCCCACGGCGTGGCGCCGGCGTCGGTCACGCCGTCGAGCGCGAGCAAGTCCACCTGCTGCGCGGCCCACTGCCCGGGCCGCGCGTGGCACTGCATCTTGTCATACAGCGAGAGCACGAGTTCGCCCAGGCGCGCGTCGTCGCGCCCGCCGCCAACCGTGTCGGCCAGCAGGCGGAAGGGCGCGTCGGTGTCGATGTGCATATAAGCACGCTCGAGCGTGTGCTCGAGCGCTGCCGCGCGCAGGGCGGCGCAGCGCTCGGTATCGGCGACCTGAAAGTCCGGCGCGAGGGCGAGCGCGGCGCAGTTGGCGCGCAGAAAATCGGCGCAGAAGCTGTGGATCGTGCCGATCTCGGCGCGGGCGCACAGCGCGACCTGCCGCCGCAGGCGGCGGTTTTCGGGGTCTGAAGCAATGCGCGCATAAATCCCGTCGAGGATGCGGCTGCGCAGCTCGGCCGCGGCCGCGCGCGTGTAGGTGATGACGAGGAAGCGGTCGATGTCAACAGGATTTTCCGCATCTGTAAGGTAGGCCATGAGCCGCTCGGTGAGCACGCGGGTCTTGCCGCTGCCCGCCGCCGCGGACACGAGCACGGTGCTGCCGCGCGTGTCGATCGCGGCGCGCTGTTCGGGTGTGAAGTTCAGTTCAGGCATCCGGCGCGCCTCCTTTCAGGTTGCTCCAGACCTTGTCGGCCGGGAGCTTGGTGAGCACACGGTGGCAGTCGCCCCCCGCGCCGGGCGTGAAGTGGCAGACGGTCAGATAGTCGCAGTGCGTGCAGGCCGTGTCCTGCCCGGAGCGGAAGTAGGGGTCAGCCGTGATGCTGCCGCCGCGCAGCTCGTGCGCGAGGTCGAGCAGTGTGGTTTCAATGTGCCGCGCGAGCAGGCCGAGCTGCTCCGCGCTTGCGAGCGCGTCCGTTTTGCGCCGGGCCGAGATGGGCAGGTACTGCGGCGTGTCGCTGTGCTCCATCGCGTGCAGCACGGCGGCGTCGTCGAGCAGCAGGCCGGAGCGGCGCACCGCGCCGGCGCGCTCTTTGGCCGCCTCCTCGGGAGAGAGCCGGCGGTCGGCCGGGATGAGCACGTCGCGCGCCGGAACGTAGAGCACGCCGGCCGGCACGATCTCATGCCCGTAGCGCGCGGGGCCGGAGCGCTCGAGCGCGAACAGGTACAGCAGCATCTGCAGCCCCATACCGTACCACACGTCCGAGAGCGAGAATGCCTTGCGCCCGGTCTTGTAATCGACGACGCGCAGGTAGAGCTTGCCGTCGTGCAGCCAGCCGTCCACGCGGTCGGCCACGCCGCTCATGTTGAGCGTTACCTCGCCGTCCGAGAGTGTGATCGGCGCAATCTGCTCGGGGTCTGCGAAGTTGAGTTCAAAATCCAGCGGCACAAAGTCGCCCGCGCGCAGTTCGTGCGCCATGTCGGCCACGACCTGCCGCACCTGCTGGCACAGGCGGCGAAAGAGATAGGTAAAGCGCGCGGATTTTTCCTGAAAGTCGTTGAGTTCGTCGTGGATGTAGCGCTGCGTCCAGCGGTCGGTGAAGCGGCCGAGCTGCTCATCCGTCACGGCGGCAAAGCCGCCGGCATCCGTCACGTCCTGCGCCGTGTGCTGCAGGACATAGTGGAAGAACGTGCCGATCTCCGGCGGATTGAACGCCGCCGGTCGGCGGGGCTTGGCCTTGAGTCCGTACTGCAGGAAGTATGCGTACCGGCAGGCGGAGAAGCGCTCGGCCTTTGACGCCGAGAGGTACAGGCGCTTGCCGTAGAGCGCGCGCACGCGCTCGGGCGAGAGACGGCCGCGGGCGGTGTGCGCCGCGCGCGTGAGCGCGGCGAGCGCGGCTGGGTCGTGCCGATCGAACCATGCGCGCGCCGCGACGGAGGCCGGGTCGGCCGCCCCGCGCAGCGTGCGCCCGGCCAGCTCCAGTGCCGGGGCCGGGGCCAGCAGGCGCTGCGCGTCCGGGTTTGCGGGCCGTGGCAGCGCACCGAAGAGCTGCCCGATGCGCGTGACGAGAAACGACGGGCGTGTGGGCGTGCCGTCGCCGTCAAAGAGCGGGTAAGACACCGCGAGCGTCTCGGCCGGGAGCGTCACGCACTGGTAGATGAGGTTGTATTCGCGCCAGAGCGCGTCGTCCGTGCCGCCGCCGATGTCGAGCTCCAGCTCCAGCAGCTCGCGCCGTTCCTCGGGCGAAAACACGCCGTCCGGCTCGCCGGCGCGCGGCAGCCGGTCGTCCGACGCGCCGAGCACGATCAGGTGCCGGATGCCACGGCGGCGCATACGGTCGAGGTCGCCGGCCGTTACGCGGTCGAGCGCGACGGGGATCGTGCCGATGTCGTAGCAGGCGAGCATACGCACAAACAGCGTCGCAAACGTGTCGGCGTCCATCTCCGTGCCGCCGAGGATGGCGGCAAACTGCTCGAGCGCGCCGACCGTCAGCTCCCAGAGCTGGGCATACTCGGCCGCGAGCGCGGCGCGCCCCTCGGCGCGCAGGCCCTCGGCCAGCGCATCGAGCCGCTGCGCGAGGTGCAGCC